>UMLO01061548.1_pt1 | contig 17257 bp, 21 predicted proteins | sample 1966551 | NCBI WGS metagenome assembly UMLO01 (sample SAMEA4836201, study PRJEB28245) | human gut metagenome | biome: gut microbiome; material: fecal sample | place: Denmark | collected 2008
ATGAGAATAGAGCATGACACAGTTTAATTTACACAACCAAGTTGAATGGAATATATTCTTAGACTTCAAATAGACTTAAACCCTGATTTTTACACTTCCTGATATTACAGACTGGAAGTGTTTTTTGTTTGGACGATACAAAAAACGGACATTCCCCATTTAGGGAATATCCGTCTTAAAACATCAATGTGGATCAGGAATTTTTTTTCTTTTTCCTGATCCGATTTTTAATACAGAAAACAGGTTCATAAATCTCTGTTGGCAAAATGTGCCTTTTTTTAATGGTTTCCACAATTTCCCTGTAAACTTCAACCCTATCGAATGGTCTCTGCTGCATAATGAGTTTTTTTAGTTATGAATATTGAATTATCTGGATTACATGGAGAATCTCTTTGATTTACATACGAAATTACAGATAAATAGGAACTTAAAAAAGTGATTCGTGAGTAAATCCAAAATGAGAGAAGAACGATACTTCCTGTTTGGTTTTGACAGATGAATGTGTATCTTTGTGGTAAATCATTTACAATTATGTGTGAATATACAGAAATAGAGAAAATGGTTCTTTCCAACGGAAAAACAGTGAAGCAAATAAATGCTGAAGTCAGTAAAGAGATCGAACGTATTTATTTGGAAGGCTGGAAAAAAGGAATTGCCATACCATTTTGGGATAATGGTAACTTTTATTTAGCCAATCCAGACGGAAGTGAGGATTTAGTTGATTTCAACCGTAAAGATAGAAGCTACAAAGTAATTTCAAGGGTGGCGGATAAAGGGCAAGGAAGATATGCTTATCTTCTAAAATAAATGAGAGTTTATGAGCATACGTCCTGAATTTGCAGTTATAGCGGGTCCAAATGGGGCTGGAAAAAGTAAATTATCCTCTTATTATATCCATTGTGATTCCTTTGATGGGGATTTGCTTGCTCTTAATTTGAGAAAAGAACATCCAGAATGGCAGGAACATTGGATAAGCGGAACTGTTGCAGGAGAATTACAGAGGCAAAAGGATAACGCAATATCTTTACGGAAAGATTTTGCTTTTGAAACGAATTTCTCCAATGACCTGATATTAAATATGATCGAAGAGTTTAAAGAGGCAGGTTATAAGATATCGCTTTTTTACTTTGGTTTAGGTTCGTTGGAAGAATGTACATTAAGGGTAATGCAAAGAAAAATGTTTGGTGGACATGATGTTTCTAATGAGATCATAGAATATAATTTTTATGAAGGAATAAAACGGATGCAGCAGAATTTACATTTATTTGACAGCATTACATTCGTGGATGGAAATTCTAATTTTGGTGAAATAGTCGCCATTTATATAAAGAGATCAGCTAAACACGAAATAACTAATCATTCTTTTGTCTGGTTCAATCAATTCTTTGCAGAAGCATTTGATAAACTAAAACCTGAATAGAGTAATTCCCTATACATTATTATATATCCCTTTTACTTGGGTAACGCTAAAGAGCAAGCCAAACCAAGTATATCCTATGCGTTCATAAGTTCACTACTTAAAAGACACCCCGCCATGTATGAGAATAAAAAAGGAATATCCTACCAGAAAGCCTATAGGATCAGCCAATCGCAATTTCAAGTTCAAACGGGTACATTATCGTTCAATCCTGAATGGCTTTTTCTAACTGATTAAGCCTATCATCTGATATTGAAAATATTGGCTATGTCTTTTACTTGGTGGCATTCCTTTAATTCTCACAAATTCGTAATTCATAATCAATTAACTTATTAAATTACAAGCGTATGGAAGGAGTGCATAAGGTATGTGACGTTAAATTGACGTACAACACGAAAGTAAAAAGTTCAGAAAGGGCTGTTGTTAAGGATTCCAACAGTGCTTATTCCCTATTAATTGGTCATGTATATGATCCTGAAACAATCCAACACAGGGAGTATATGAAACTGATCCTGCTAAACAGGGCACATAAGGTATTGGGGATTGCGCATATATCGGAAGGTGGATTGGATTCAACATCTGCTGATATACGAATTATTATGCAGGCTGCAATATTGGGAAACGCTTCTGCAATGATCCTTAGCCACAATCACCCATCTGGAAACAAACAACCAAGCAATCAAGACGATTTATTAACAGAGAAGGTAAACAAGGCTGCAAAATTGTTTGGGATTCAATTATTGGATCATATCATTGCTACAGACAGCGAATATTATTCATATTCAGACGAAGGGAGGATATTATGAAATGGTTGGCTTTAGTGATCCTGCTGATAATAGTGGCTGTGAGGACAGAGTTATACCCTATTATAATGATTCTTTATATGCTGTTGTTTGGCTGTTTTGCTCTCTATTTCTGGATAAGAGGAAAATTCAAGGATAAGTAAATATTTTTCATTTATTTATTTGGTTGAAATATAAACACTTTTTGTATTTTTGTGGTAATTCTACACGTTCATAGCGTTGAACCTCTATAGAAGGACATAATTAACGAAGAGCGTTTTTAAGATATTACTTGCTTTAGAAAATCCCCAATTTTCAAAACGGAACAAGTGTACAACAGAAAACGCTCACGCCTGTGGTATATAGTTTTTCCTTAGCTATAGGATTATTATATCATAATGGCGTGGGACTGTTGTTTCTATTTGTTCCGTGGGTATGGGGATACCTCTAAAGCAGATAAGACATTAAAACAGTTCCCACGCTCTTTTTTTATTTCACTTTCCGTAGGGGAACAGGAATATTTAACAACCAAATGTTTATGAGAACACATTGGATTACATTATTCTTGTTGCTTATTAATATTATGAGCATTAATGCAACAATTTACATTTTTTATGCCAAATCAGGAAGTGCGATATTAAAATTAGATGATGTCCAAAAAACTGTCCAATATGGGAGTGGTAAGTATAAAGTATTAGATTCTAAAAATCAAAATGGAGTATTAACTCTACATTGTGATAACTCTACATATTTTGAATGCATTGAAAATTCATCAAAAATACAAGTAAAAGAATATCAATTTGTTTCATTGCAGAATGTTAAACTGTTTCATTGGGAAGGTGTCGGAGACTATAGTATTGATGATTTAACTCGTACCTATGCTTCATCAATTCAAGATCTGGTTTCAGGCTTAGACCTTGATGATAAAAGCAGACAGAAAGTTTTGGATTATACAGGTAAAATGATGCGAGCAATCCAAAACGGAACTATTACTCAAAGAGATATTGATGGCGGATGGAAGACTACTGATGAATCTTTAGCTAGTACTGGAATAAATAAAAAGAATATCTGGGGAAATTATAGAAAAGATGATGATTTTTATAAGAACGTATCAGCAGCTATGATGGAAGATATAATGGAAATGACCAATATATACATACCTCAGAAGAAAGCTACTCTAATAAATGTTTGGAATATAGATCATGTTGAAAAGGAAGGGGAAATTGTGAGTAATGACAATATGAATTTATCAATTGAAAATGATATACATAATATGCGTGGTTTGGCTATTCGCAATTTTAATGAATCGAAGGAGTTCTTGAAAAAGAATGATATGGTAAATGCCATACGCTTACTAGAAAGGTCTATTGAAAACGGTATGTCTATAGATGTGATAGAAGGTATGCTGGATGTATCTTTTCAACAAATGTTAGATACAAAAAAAGAACAACAGGCTTTAGAAAATATATTATACACTACGGTATTACTTGAAAAAGTAACAACGATTACAAAAAAAGATCTTTATTTTATTAGAGGATTATCTAAAATGTTATTAGGTGATGCTTCTTGTGAAAATGATTTACAATTAGGAGGTGAAAAAGGGTATGAGGTTTTAAAGGGATTAAACGATTTCTCAAATCAAAGAGGAAATATACAAATAAAATCCAGAAGTTTAAAGAAAGATCCAAATTTTAAAATCAAATAATATGAAACACATTCTTATTAATACTTTATCTATAGTATTACTTGTTATGCTTAGTTCTTGCAATAAGTCATTAAAAGATATTATAAAAGAAACAGAAGATGCAACATTTACCATTTATACTTATGATGATTTTGGAAGTCCAAGTGGATCCGGATCTGGTTTCTTTATAAGTGAAAATGGAACAGGTATCACTAATTATCATGTTTTAGATGGAGCAGTAAAAGCGACATTAAAAACCTCAGACGGGAGAGAGTTCATAATAAATAAAATATTGGCTTCTGACAAGGATTGGGATATTATAAAATTTGATGTAAAAAGAAATAACAACGAAAAATTTTCTTACTTAGAATTTTCTACAAAGATAATGACACCAGGAGATAAAGTTTATAATATCAGTAGTCCTTTAGGATTAGAAAAAACTGTTTCAGAAGGAATAGTATCTTCTATACGGGAAGATCGTCAACATGGTAATATTGTACAAATTACTGCTCCAATATCTCCAGGGAGCAGTGGAAGTGCTTTATTAAATGAGAAAGGTAAAGTTTTTGCAGTCGCAACATTCAACCGTACAGGTGGGCAAAACTTAAACTTTGGTGTTGCAATAAATAAAAAACGATTGGATAGTTTCAAGAAAAACGATTTTATTAAAAAAAACATAAAATTCAATTCTAATGAAAACTTCATTATCATAAATAAACCATCTGAAAAGGGTACGGATATTGTATTAAATGCGATTGAAATAAGTGAATCTTCGACAATTGGGTATTTCACTTTTACGAATTTGGAATTGGCTTATGGATCCGAAATGTTAATTTGGAATGAGATTGAAAAAGATGAAAAAGGCTATAGATTTACTATTGAAGATACAGATACGAATCAAAAGTATTATATTCAATCATCAACCATTGGGACAACAAAGGAAAATGCACAAGAAGTACCTTTAGCATCAAGCTATCCTTTTAAAGTTTTCTTTTCTCCCATTCCTAAAAGTACCAAACATATAAAAGTATATAATGGGGATGATTCAAGAAGTTGGATATTCTCAAACATAGACTTGGATAGTTATAGAAATACAATTAATATAGACAGAAATAAGTATCAAAAAGAATATGCTTATGCAATAATGCATGAAGAAAATGGATTACAAGAAGCTGAGAGCTTGTTGTATTCATATTTAGAAGATAATTCAACAGACACAGAAGCCTTAAATGCTCTTGGTCTCATTTCATATGTGAAAGATAATAATTCTGATGCGATATATTATTTCTCAAAAGCAATAGAATCTACCCCAATGGATCCTATAGGGTATTTTAATAGATTTGCAGTCTATTTAAAACAAAATGATTATCAAAAGGCTCTTTCAGACATAAACCAAACAATACAGTGTGATCCAGATCAACCTGATTACTATTATAGGAGAGGCGTATTATTTTTTGAATTGGAACAATATGATCGTTCAGAAAAGGATTTCAATTATTTGATAGGAACGAATGATTTTAAAAAGGAAGCTATTGTTTATATGTATAGAGCACTTTGCAAAATGGCTCAAGGCCAATCTAAATCGGCATGTGAAGATATATACAATGCTTATAATCTTACTTCGGATAAAGAATTAGAAGAAACATTAACAAAAATGTGGAATGAATGTGGTTGTAAGTAATTGTAATAACAAATTCTAAATATAAATAACATGATACAAAGTGTAATAATAAACAGATATGGTATTAACAAGTTCTTATCAAAAATCTATTTGAATAGGATTGATAATATATCGAATAATGGAGATTATGAACATACGTTTGAGATCATTCAAGGGGATGGCTTTAATGGAAATGGATATTGTACCATGAAAATTTATACAAAAGGAGAATTGAAAGAGCTTTCTTGTGGAGCATGGAGAATCTCTCCAATCATTAAAATGCCTTATTGTTGGACAGGGTATTCTGATAGGATAGATGTGGTCGATAGAAATGGTGAATCTTACATGATTCAGATCACTCCAGATCAAACTTCTTTATTTAAAAAAGGAAAGGATTTCACTTTAGATGTAAAAGCTGTTTACGAAAAGATTTTTTCTTTAGATCGATGGTATAATGTTTCGCATTTACAGTTAGAGGAAATTATGATTGAAATAGAGAAAGAAGTGGAACGATGCACTTCTTATCCTGTACAGATTGGAGAAAAAATAGAAATTGCGAAAAATATCGCCTTTAAACATGATATTGATTCTCAATTTCAACAAATAAGAGATCTTTATATACAGAGGATTGTAGATGTTGAGAAGAAGCTACATGATAAATTCCCATCTAATAACAATTACTAATATATAAAAAATGCATTGATATGAAACAGATTATTCTAATGGTAACATTATTGGTTAGTACGTGTTTTAACGGAAATGCGCAATGGGTAGAATGGAAACCTATTCCAAACCAATCAACAACACTTCCAAGGTTTGAGATTCCAGATCCACCTGTTATCAGATATCATTCTGAGCCAAGTGTACCATCTACACCAACAGTTCTTAAAACAGAACTAATCAATACGGATTGTTATGATTTTACAAGAAAAGAAATAATAAAAGCAAAAGTTAAAGCTATCCAATATAGTAATGGAGATAATATGCTTCTTTTAATAGGAAAAAAGATAAATGACACATGGATTTCCATGAAAGAATCACATCTTCTATCTATAGAATTCCTGCTATCTGATGCAAAATCAGAACAGGAAAAAAGTAATCTATTATATCTATCGGAAACTTTTCACTTTATAGCAATTGATAAGGATGAAAACATTTATGGATTCTAAGTTCACTCAATAAAAAACATTTCACACACTCCAAAGTACATTTCATACAATGGAGCGTGTGATTTGACTTTCATTCTGAGAAATAAAATATTTTCGCATTAAATAAAAACTAATATGGAAACAATCATTCAACAAGTCTATGATTATACGGCTAAGCGTTTGGCACAAGATAATGCGTCAGAGGAAACTGTAAAAAAGGAACTTTGTGAACAAGGGATAAACGAAGATGATGCACAAATTGTGATCGCAAATGTGGTGAAACAAATTAAAGAAGCTCGTCTGAAACATGCTAAAGACGATATGAAATACGGTGCGATCTGGTGCATAGGTGGGCTTATTGTTACAGGAGTAACTTATTTGTTGGCTGAAAATGGTGGCAGTTACATTGTTACTTGGGGAGCTATCCTTTGGGGAGGATGGCAATACCTTAGAGGTGTAATTGATAAGAACAATATAGAAGGAGAAGACAAGAAGTAATCATTAATAAATACAATCAAAATGAAAACCTATTTACTGGATAGCTTTAACAGGTATAAAAGATTCAGTGAAAAACTGGATGTTAAGACTATTCTATGCAATAAAGCATGGTGGGTATTCAACGATTCAGGAGAAAAGGAAATTTATATCTTTCAGGAAGATGGTTCTTTGATTATTTCTATAAATGGGAATGTTATAAATGCTAATTGGAAGTATTTACCCACAAATAGATCATTGATTATAAATGAAAAAGAACAATCTTATATGCTTCATCCTGCATTCTTGGATGATAAGATTTTTGCTTTACAGAAAGATGGAACAGAACAATATTCATTCATGATTATGGAAGAGCAGTTGAAATATCTTCACCTTAAATCTCTTTCTGATTTAATGCAATACTTTATTGAGGAAGAAGATAGAAGAATAAAAGCAGAGATCGAACTTCAAAAGCAGGAACAGGCTCAAAGAGAAAGAGAACAATTGCAAAAATTAACTCAACAGAAAGAAAAACAAGAATCTGATCCTTGGTTGATGGCATTTTCATTTTTCTTCAAAATGATATTCGTATTAATAATTATGTCACTTGCTTGTTCCCTTATAAATTATATTTTTTCACGAATAGAATAGTTATATAGATTGAATAGAAAAATGAAACAGATTAGTACATTCTTTCTCTTCCTTGTACTTCTATCAAGTTGCCAAAGAAATGATCTTCAAACCATTTCAAAAGAAGCTCTATCTAAGGAATTGACAGAAGTACAAGCAGATTCAGGCTTAGTGATCCTGATAAAAAATAATGAGATTGCAGCTAAAGTGAATCTCATATCGGATAACGGGCAATATAAAGATGGCGATGAACAAACATTCCAGAGTAAAAGGGATATGGGTACATTGCTTTCTACAGCCTGTATGATGGCTACATTGGATTGTATATCTCCTACTGATACGGTTGATGTTGGAGCAGGCATTTATATAAAGGATGGAAAACGGATAGAAGATCATAATGCGGATAAGGGAGGATATGGAGTATTAACAGCGGAACAAGTGATTGCATACGATTCTAAGATAGGAATTACAAAGATCATGGAACGATGCGACCAAGTAAAAGAGAACCTATCCAAGATGGGATTTTCTTCTTTGCTTGTTTCACCTATGGAAACAGCCACATTCTATAATCGGATAGCCAATGAAGATCGAACCTTATGTTCAGAAAAGGTAATGAATGAGATTAGGGATATGCTGTTCAAAGTCATTGTTGATGGAACTGGTAATAGTATCTTTTTAGAAGATGTCCCGTTGGCAGGTAAAACAGGATATTCAGAACAGGATGGAAAGAAGGATATTTCTTGCTGCACCTTCTTTAATGTGAATGGTTCTTTATATACTTGTCTGGTTATTATCTCCAATCCGAAACAAGGTTATCCGTCTGGTGGTGTAATGGCTGGAAATGTAATTAAGGGGATAGTTAAATATATACATTAACAGTTATGCTGAATAAACTCAAACATTTATTGGGGTATAAAAAGAATAAAGGATTGGGGATAAACGATATTACCCCAACAGAAAAGAAGCAGATCGCTCCTAAAGATAGGATTGATTTGATCCACTTTTTTAGAAATGAACTACCAGATAATAAAGGTCGCTATCACAGAGATATTCTACAATTAAATCATGAGCAGATAGAATATTATCACGATTTTATACAATGGATTCTACCTACTATTGACGAAAGCCAGTTTCATCCGGAAGCTCCAACCATTGATGAACATTTTAAGGAACAATTGCAACATGACGATTTGGCAAAATCCAATTATTGCAAAACCTGTCAATTATATTTGAATTATATAGGATTCCATTGTGACAAAGGAGTGATTCAATGTCAGATCACAGGACGGCTTTACGAGTTGCCGTTCCACAATCAATTAAGGATTACCCGTATGCTAAATTCTCTCAACCAAGTGGGAAATAATCAATGCTCAACCAATCTATATCATGCTATTATGAGTGAGATTAAGCCTGATTCTGACAAAATTAATAACAATACATTAGACTATTGGGCGAAAACGCAAAGAATAAATAGAAACTGCAACATTCTTATAGGAGCAATCGCAGGGGATATAATAGGCTCAATTTATGAGTTTAACCCCATAAAATCAATAGACTTCCCTCTATTCAAAGAGTATTCCAGATTCACAGACGACACTGTAATGACTGTTGCCAATGCAGATTGGTTATTGACAGGTGATAGTTTGTTGGGTATTATGCAAGAATTTGGGAATAATTACAGAGCAGCAGGATATGGTTTTTTGTTCGGAGATTGGCTAACATCTAACAATCCTCAGCCATATAATAGTTTTGGAAATGGTTCAGCCATGCGTGTTAGTCCTGTTGGATGGGCGTTTGATACGTTGGAAGAGACTTTGGAGAAAGCCAAAGAGAGTGCAGAAATTACCCATAACCATCCAGAAGGGATCAAGGGCGCGCAGGCTGTCGCTGCTTGTATTTATTTGGCAAGAATAGGTAAATCAAAGTTAGAGATTAAAGAATATATAGAATCTACTTTTGGTTATGATTTGAGCAGAAGTTGTGAAGAAATACGACCTGGTTATGTTTTTTCTGGAAGTTGTCAAGGTACGGTTCCTGAATCCATCATAGCTTTTTTGGAGAGTACAAGTTTTGAGAATGCAATTCGTTTGGCTGTTTCTTTGGGAGGTGATGCGGATACGATGGGTGCTATTACTGGAAGTATAGCAGAAGCATATTATAAAAATGTACCTGACTATATAAAAGAAGAAGTTCTTAAACGATTACCAGAAGGGTTTATCAACGTTATGGAAAAGTTCTACAAGAGATTTGTTATGGAAAATGACGATAAGTTTTCTAATAAAAACAAATCTAACTAATAGATAAAGGATTATCCGTCTGGTGGATAATGGCAGGAAATGTGATTAAAGGGATTATTAAAGAGATAAAAGAGAAAGGATTTGAATATGTTTAAAAGTTTATTCAAAAAAGATTCAAGAAAGGGAGGAATAGATTTTGATAAATTGAATTGGAATATTTTCCTTAAAAATGAAGCGAAGTTTCAGTATCAAAAACATCAAGTAAAACGGGCTTCATTGGATGATAAAATGACATTGGGGTATATTTTAGGAAATATCTTGGATGTGGATAAGAAAGACATATCTAAGATGTGTGTTGTATTGAAAGACAGGTCAAGAGAGATAAAAACTTCTATTATAGAAGAGAGTGATGCTATTTGGAATTATGATTTGTTTTCTACCATTGTTCTTCAACATGAAGATGGAAATTGGGGATTTAAGCAAGGACAGAATACAGTGCTGGTCATTGGATATAAACCTTCTCATTTGGTAACAGCGGAAGAACATGACCAATCTATCTTGTGTTATGACAATTCCATTATTATCTTTTTGAGGGGATTGATAGGAGAAAGAAGTACTTGGTATGCAAGAGCTTCTGTAATGATACCCAATTTTAATAATGATGATGACGATTTGCAGACTCAATTTTCAAAAAATGTACCACAAGTAACCTCTTTTGTGTTGGCTTTTGATGCAGAATCTCCAGAAGAAAAGCAGGAGAAGTTTGAGAAAATACGGCTATCATTAGAAGAAAAAGTAAAGAAAAATGAAGAGTTGGATGAAGATGAGAGTATACTATTGAAAGGTATTACTTATAATGCCTCATTGGGGGAAAACTTCGGACATGGAAAATGGCTGTTTGAAAGTAACCGTTTTACAGATGCGCTTATTCCATTCTTGAAAGTTTTCGAAAACCTCAAAATGAAATATTATGATGGGAATGAACAACTGAGAGAAATATTTTTCAATACTTGTTATTATATTGGTTTCTGTTTTAATGAATTAGGAAAATATGATAAAGCATTCTTTTATTTGGATATAGCAAGAATGTCAGAGAAGCCCAGATATAAAATTGAATATATCAATTCGTTGGTAAATAGTGGAGACATGAGAGCTTTATCCTATGTTGATTCTGAAATATATGAAATTAGAGCCAAGAATGAAAAATTGGATGAGGAAGATGTTTTCTATTATCGTTTCCTATATCGTCGTCTTGCTTACTTGTATATTGAATATAAGATGTTTGATGATGCAAAGAACCTATTGGAGCAAATGAAAGAGAATGAATTGGATAGGGATTTTGCAATAGGAGAATTGGAATATTTGGAAGAGGTAAAGGGAGGAGAAATAAAATAGGAATGTCGATAAACCAAATAAAAATTTGGAGTGGTAAAATTTTTTTTGAAGGGCTATAAAGCGGATTTTCCTGAAAATCTTACCACTTGAATTTTATAAAATTTGAGAAATGGAAAAGATGATGATTGACAAAGCAGGTATTTTTCTCACAATAGGCACAACATATAGTGATGCCTTAGAAAGGCTTATCGACCAATTAACAGGAGAGCAACCTTCTGATTATTTCATTCTTAGTCTTGAGATTCTATTGGGTATAGCCTATTTTGTGGGTACAATATATATTTTTAAATACATAATATCTGAATTAAAAACAAATATCGGAGGTATGTTCGGAAAATTATTCAGAAAAGATAAAAAAGATACGGCTAACGACAGTAAAGATCTTATTATTCAAGTCTTAAAAAACATGGGATGCCCCATAATTTCAAAAGATTCAACTATCAAGTTTAAATACAGTGGAGAAGAGTTTATCGCAAATCCATTCCATCCATCTTTTATATGGGTATTTGGTCATCTTGGATATATTAATTTGACTGATTCAGAGGAGGAAATTCAAATGCTGAAAGAAGCTGTAAATGATTTGAACCAAGAATGTTATTTCCCGTCTTATACTTATGAGGAGAATAAGGAAAAAAATACGTTGGCTGTTTATGGAGGTATCAGTTCCTTATTTAGAAAAGAGATTCCTAATTTGGAAAACCTGTTGGGTTCTTATTTGGATTCAATAATAAGAGCTAAAACCGAAGTGGCGGATAAATTCCATTTAATAAAGGAACAGCAGGAAAAGCAAAAACGGATTGTGGTAAAAGGGTTCTCTACGGATTTGGCAAAAGAAGCAGATGCGGAACAGGAAAAGCAAGAATAAAGTAAAGTTCTAAAAGGAATTTCCAGACTACAACCTTTTTTTCTTAAAAAGGGTTTTATAGACCCTGTTCAAAAAAAGTTGAATGTATGAAATTTAATACATAAACAGGTAATGTGATTATTAAAATCTTGACAAATAAACAATGAAACGTCCTATTGTCATAAGTTCTATCAATGAGTTAATTCGGGTTTGTCCCGAACGAATTGTCTATATCACGTCTGATGGGAATTATTCGATGATGGTGCTTCATGATAAAACAGAACATCTTTTTTCATTTAACCTGTCTCATTTTCAACAAATAATTGAAAAACAGATGAAGGCTGAGGCTTCTTTGTTTATTCGTATCGGGAAGAGCCTTATTATTAATCGGGAATATATTTATAAAATCAATATTGGAAAACAGAAATTGATTTTATCGGATATGAAAATAAAATATACTTTCGCTCTTTCCGCATCCAAAGAAGCGCTAAAGCAATTAAAAACTTTATTAGAAAACGAAATAGAAAGGCTATGAAAAAGTATAAAGATGATGAAATACAGGTATTAGGAAGTCTCAAAAACAATTTCAAACCATTCAAATGGATTGTTTTATGTGTTATTTCTATATTAGGATTGCTGCTTATATATATGTTTAGAAATAAAAATCACCTGAATGAGATAAACACTCCTAATAACATAACTGAAAAGGTTACGATAATGCAAAATGACACGATAATGAAGCCTAATGTGAAAATGTTTACAGATTCAATTAATGACGTTGTGATTAACATATACTCATTACATAATCTAATCGCTGAATTATCATTAGAAATACCAGAAAAGACTGATACGACTGTGTTCTTTGTTGTACAGGCAGCAGATATACGAAAAGACAATAAAGAAATATTAGGGGATTTTATTCTGAAAGGCAAACAGTTATCAAAAGGCAAAAGAAAAACAGGATATTGCGCTATCATAGACGGGAAAATATCAATAGGCAATACTATTAATGATGAGGTAAAAGAATATTGCATCTCTAATCAATATGATTTGTTCAGGCAATATCCATTAGTCATAGATGGTGAAATACAGGAAAATCATCTAAAAGGTAAAGCCATACGAAGAGCTTTAGCCAAACAAGATAATGATCTATATATTGTTGAAAGTTGTAATCGAGAATCTATATATGACTTCTCAGAAGCATTAAGCGACATGGGATTTACTCATGCTCTCTACTTAGTTGGTGGAACATCCTATGGTTGGTGGCGCAAAGATTCTGCAACAACTTACGATTTAGGAATTTACAAGAAAAAGCCTTTGCCCAATACCAGTTACATTATCTTTAGGAGCATAAAATCTCATTAAAACAGGTGATTTCACACACTCCAAATAATATTTCATACAAGGGAACATATGGATTGTTTTTTCATTTGGAAACATGGGATACCTTTGCTTTAAAACAAGTTACAAATGAAAATCATCAAAAACAAAATCATCCCCTTTGGGAAGAATTTTTATGCACTGAACCTATTTGGTGTGGTATTTGCAAAAGGCACTTGCGAGCAAGTGACAATCAACCATGAAAGTATCCATACGGTACAGATGAAAGAGTGTGGCTATCTCTTCTTTTATGTAATTTATTTGATAGAGTGGTTGATACGCATTGTTCAATATGGAGGATATACAAAAGGTTATTATAATATTTCGTTTGAACGGGAAGCGTATGCCAACCATTACAATTTGAATTATCTGCATACACGAAAAAGATATGGTTTTACTCATTATTATCAGAAAAGAAAACTAACTCGGTAATGAAGCAGATACTACTTTTTTTGATAAATAATGGTTTTATAGACCCTGTTCAAAAAAAGTTGAATTGATAAACAACAAAGTTTAGAACAAGATTAATATTTATAAATGGGTATGAATCAGTATTATACAAAAAGAATAGATGCTATATTTATGCTTTGCGTCTATTTCCTGCAATGGTTGGCAAAGAAGTTGGGAATGACTTATAATGAAGTCAACGTTTGGCTGTTTTGTGTGATATGTCCATTAGTGACATTGGTTTCTGTACTGTTGAATGTTTATTTGTTACTGAAATTATGACAAAGCAAGAATTGACATATCAGTTTATCCCCTTTTTAGTGCGATCCTTTAATGGTGATAATTTCTTATTTGGTGATTTCGAGAAATGGAAAAAGATTTTGGCTGATGAACATATTACAGAATTTGATTTCGATTGGTCAGAATTGAAATATGAAGTTGTGTTGCCATCTCCTTCCAAAGAAATGATACTATACACATTTCCAGAAGCAAGAGAAATAGGAGATGCTAAATATGGAGCAGTATTGTTTGATTTTAACAGTCACCGTATTTCTTATATGATAATGAGGAAGGGGGAAAATGATATTTTTAGAATGAGTACATTAACCCAAGAAGGATTTAAGGATTTACGGACTGTAAAGGATCTTTCAAGAGATGAGTTTCATAAGCTCCTAAGAAAGAAATATATAGATTATTCCTTTTGGGAAAAGATTATGAATCTATTTATTGGAAGATGAAATAATCTGTTTGATAATGAGTAATACAGAAGGAAATTTTAGGATACTACTTTTTTCTTTGAAAAAGGGTTTTATAGACCCTGTTCAAAAAAAGTTGAATGTATGAAGTTAGAAAGATTAGGGTTACTTTAAATGTGAAAATTGACAGGATGGAGAAAATGAGACACATATTAATCTTGTTGGGAGTATGTCTGCTTCTCCTGATTATAGGTTGTCATTGGATTGTATCTTTGCAGGGCAAGGATAAGATTTTTGACAATATTGAAGAGATACCTTATAATAGGATTGGATTGTTACTTGCCACTTCTCCCTTCACAACAGAAGGATGGCGTAATTTATATTATGAAAATAGGATAAAAGCTACAGTACAATTATATAAGAATAAGAAAGTTGATTATATCATAGTCAGTGGAGGGGATTATTCAAACGAAGGAGGTTATAATGAACTTATCGCAATAAGGGATTCATTGAATAATTATGGTATTCCAGATAGTACTATCATATTGGATTATGACGGAACACGTACTTTGAACTCCATAATCAAAGCAAAAGATATCTATAAATTGGATCGTATCACCATTGTCTCCCAGAAATTCCATAATGAAAGGGCTATTTATTTAGCAGAAAGATGTGGAATCAGGGCTATTGCTTATAATGCAGAAACTCCAGATATAGTGAGTAAAAGGATAAGAAATGTGAGAAGGGAATATTTGGCAAGAGTGAAAATGTTCATTGATTTGCTGATGAACAAGAGAATAATATTTAAAGAAATAGATTAACAATTAAATTTTTAGAGAAAATGAAATACTATATTCTCTTACTTGGGTTATGTCTACTTAGTTGTAAGGATAACACCCCTTTACAAACCTCTGTTACAGTAAACGTTTCAAAAGCAGGTACATTAGACTCTCTATTAGCTAAATATAGGAAAGACGTTATTGATACATTGATTGTAACGGGGAAAATCAATGAATGGGATATGATTACTATTCAAAATATGGATAGCCTATCTTATTTGGATTTAGGAGAAACCACAATCAAACATATTCAACCAAAGAGCTTTATGGGTAATGATAGGATACGAACTGTTATACTTCCTGATGATATTTCAGTTGGATATGGAGCTTTTTCTAATTGTAAGAATCTAAAAATAGTCCAAAGAAGCAAAGAAATAATAGGGGAAAAAGAACAATACGTCGATGAATATAAGTTTAGAGTAATATTTAAACAAGAAAAGTCATCAGAACATATATATGCAGATTTGTCCATTGAAACAAATGAAGGAAACACAATTTTTAGTAAACAAATTGGAATTACTTCAATTGATTGGTTAAACAAGGATGGAGATATTGTTTCTATTGATTATACAATTAATAATACACTTGTAAGGGATAACCAAGCTAAATTTAGTGGCCGTATGTTTTTAGATTATGCTTTTTTTACCTTGGTTGATTTGAATTTTGATGGAAAGAAAGAAATTTTAATACAAAAAGACTTTGGTGGAGGTCAAAGAGGATTGTCAAGATACTCTCTCTACACATTTCCCGAATTAAAATTGCTGTTGGATAGTAATGACAATGGTTTTGAGATTGACCCTTATTGGAGTATTGATATACATAATCAAAGGATAATAGCTTATGGTTCCAATGGATGCTGTTGCAATACTTTCAATATATATGAATGGAATACAACTAAAACTGGATTGATACAAAGAAAAGAAGTCAGAGAAATAGGATGTTATCAAGAAAATGATTTTGGATATATTGTTTTGAGGCATACTATATTTGACAACGAGAGATATTATTCAGATCAATTTGAAGAAAATATAATTTTTGAGGATAAAACACTTAAAGGTGATTACTATTCCTATAGTGATAGAAAGGATGTATTGTATCGAGGATTGAAATATGAATAAAAGTATATCTATAATAATACTTCACTTTTTTCTTCTAAGGCCCCCACCCAGTAGCAAGGATAAAGAAGATTACCCAAGCGAGCAAAAGGATTCTTGTTTACTTGGGTGATTTTACATAAAATAATCATTAAACACTATTCGAATGAAACAAAATGTATTAACTTAACAATCAAATGAGACAACTTCAATTTTGTCTCATTTGACCTTTTCTAATTTGAAAACAAGTTAAATAGAAGATCATTTGCAGCCAAATCACAGCCATTTTCTATTTCCAAAAAAATGGCCGCAAATTTCAATATAACAATCTAACACATAGCATTATACAGATTGTCAAAAGAACTTCTAAATGTCTAATTTTAAAGATTAAACAAATGGTTAGAAGTTCATTTTCTATTCTCTTCTTTGTAAGAGAAAACAGAGTTAGAAAAGACGGTACTACAATTATTGAAGTTTTGATTACCGTAAATGGTGAAAGATGTTCCTTTTCTACAGGGAAACAGGTTCATA
>UMLO01060751.1_pt1 | contig 17227 bp, 14 predicted proteins | sample 1966551 | NCBI WGS metagenome assembly UMLO01 (sample SAMEA4836201, study PRJEB28245) | human gut metagenome | biome: gut microbiome; material: fecal sample | place: Denmark | collected 2008
TTGCCGCAATTTCTGGAAAATTGACCGAGCCTTTTAAAGCGAGAGATGCTTCTTGTCCGAAGGGCAAGAAGATGGGTCTTAGAAAAACCTATATGTAAAACAGAATGCCATGATGATGCGAAAACAATCTTCGTCAAAGTGATTTGTTTTCGCATCATCATGGCTGTATTATTTTTTGTCTCTGTACTATCTTGTACCTTGCTACGAGTTTTATTTTCGTAGCAAGGTACTTATAGTGTTCATTTGTCGGGCAACTCATAAAATAAATACAACATAAGCAATAAGAATAACAATGAAAATTAGATGAGGATATCATAAAAACAAAAAAATATATTTTCAACTGCTGGTTGAATTGACGCTTTTCTACTACAATGATACAATAAATACAATAATTTGTAGAAAAACACGAAAAAAAGGAGAAAAAAGCTAAAATATGTATGCAAAATTGAGAATAGAACTCGACTCTTCTCAGATTTCATATCAGCAGTCTTCAAATTTGCAGGGCGTATTGATGGAGCAGATTGACACAGACTATGCACAGGAACTGCATCAATATAGTCTGAATCCATACAGCCAGTATGTCGTGAAGGAAAAGGATAAGACTGTCTGGTATATTTGCACCGTAAACGAAGAGGCTTATGAAAATATCATTCTGCCGCTGGAAGAGTTGAAACAGATCACGATTCGCAGAAAAGCGATTACCACAAACGTTGTGGGCCGGAGCATCGAGATACTGGAAGAAAGTGAGCTGATGAAACAATTTTATGAGGAAAGCTGTGATCGCTATCTGAATTTGCAGTTCTGCACACCGACGGCATTTAAACGTGACGGAAAATATGTGAATTATCCGGATCTGCGTCTGGTATATGGAAGTCTGATGCGAAAATACAGTGCTGCATCAGAAGAACTGGATATGTACGATGAAGAGACACTGGAAGAGCTTGTAAGGAACAGTGAGATCATTCGATATCGTCTCCAGACCATGCCTTTTCCACTGGAAAAAGTTCAGATCAATGGATTTGTGGGGAATGTCTGTATCAAGATAAAAGGAACAGAGACGATGGCAAATTATATCAGGCTGTTATGTCGTTTTGGAGAATATTCCGGTGTGGGAATCAAAACCAGTATGGGAATGGGAGCAATGCAGCTGCACAGGAGGGAGAAACATGGTTGATGAAAAAGTAAGACTGATCATGGGAAGTCTGTTGCATGATACAGGAAAAGTGATTTACCGTCAGGGAGATGACAGGCGTAATCACAGTATTTCCGGGTATGATTATCTGAAAGAGGAAACAAATCTTACAGATTCGGAGATTTTGGACTGCGTCCGCTATCATCATGCATCGCTTTTGAAACGGGCAGTTGGTTTAAAAGAAAACAGTCTGGCGTATATTGTATATCTGGCTGATAATATTGCGGCATTTTCCGACCGGCGGAAAAAAGATGAAAGCGAAGATCGAGGTTTTGAACGTTCGCTTCCGCTGCAGAGTGTATTCAATATTTTGAATGGAAATCATCAGGAAAAATATTATCATCCGGGTAATATGGATCCGAAAAATGGAATCAATGATCCAGGGGATGAAAAGATTCCGTTTTCGGAGTCTTTTTATACAACGGTAAAAGTCCAGATTACCGAAAATCTGAAAGGGATGGATTGGAACAGTGAATATTTAAATTCGCTTCTGACAGTTCTGGAAGCCAATCTTTCTTATGTTCCATCTTCGACGTCAAAAGAAGAACTGGCAGATATTTCGCTGTTTGATCATGTAAAACTGACGGCAGCAATCGCAAGCTGCATCTATGACTATCTGAATGAAAATCATCTGAATTATAAAGAGACGTTATTTTCAAAAGAAACAGAATTTTACGAAACAGAAGCATTTCTATTCTGTTCTTTAGATATTTCCGGTATCCAGAAATTTATTTATACCATTGCTTCAAAAAATGCATTGAGAACTTTAAGAGCCAGATCTTTTTATCTGGAAATCATGATGGAGCACATTATAGATACACTTCTTGAGAGACTGGAGTTGTCAAGAGCAAATCTGATTTATTCGGGAGGTGGACATTGTTATTTGCTTCTTGCCAATACACAAAAAACACGAGAAGTGTTAAACACACTTCAAAAGGAATTACAGTCCTGGTTTTTAAAATATTTTCGTACAGAACTTTTTGTGGCATTTGGTTACAGCGTATGCAGCGGCAATACATTTCGAAACGTTCCGGAAGGAAGCTATGCAAATATGTTCCGGCAGGCTTCTGCAGGCATATCGAAAGCAAAATTACATCGTTATACAGCGGAAGAAATCATTGCATTAAATCAGTATCGTGCAGATGACTACACAAGAGAATGTAAAGTCTGCAAGAGAATCGGCCAGGTGGACGAAGAAGGGGTATGTCCGATTTGTCGCAAGATAGAAGCACTTTCCAAAAATGTTTTATACGATACATTTTTCTCAATCGTACTGGAAGGAGAGCAGGAAGGGCTGCCTCTTCCGGGGGGATACAGGATGGTAACGGATGATGAAAAATCATTGAAAAAGAGAATGGAAGAGGATATTTATTATGTGAGAACATATGCAAAAAATGCAATGTATACGGGGAAACATATTGCGACAAAGCTGTGGGTTGGTGATTATACGACCGGGGATACCTTTGAAGCGTTTGCAGAGCAGGCAGAAGGAATCAAAAGAATCGCAGTTATGCGTGCAGATGTAGACAATTTGGGGCAGGCATTTGTTTCTGGATTTTCTCAGGGGAAAAGTACATTGTCAAGAACAGCAACACTTTCCAGACAGCTGTCTGTATTTTTTAAGTATTATATAAGAGATATATTAGAAAATGGAGAATATAGTATACAGGGAGAAGATTCAAAACGAAAACGCAAAGTGACGATTGTTTATTCCGGCGGAGACGATGTTTTTCTTGTCGGTTCCTGGAATGATGTGATCGAAGCAGCAGTAGATCTTTCAGAAAAGTTCAAATGCTATACACAGGGGACCTTGAGTATTTCAGCAGGTATTGGAATCTACGAGTGCAGTTATCCGATAGCTGCCATTGCCGAAGAAACCGGGCGAATGGAGGAAGAATCAAAGAAAAGTCCAAATAAGAAATCCATTACGTTAATGGAAGACGGAGAGGATCATAAGGTAGATGAACTGGATAAACCATTAAGTGACGGAACTTATGAATGGGATGAATTCAAAAATGAAGTTCTGGAACAGAAGTACAGGGCAGTACAGGAATTTTTCCGGAATGTAGATGAACGAGGTATGTCATTTCTTTACCGCATGTTGGAACTGATCCGGAATCAGGATCAAAATCTGAAACAGGACAAGAAAAATAAAATTGAATTTGCGAGATTCCTTTATCTGCTCTCAAGACTGGAGCCGAAAGAAGAGGGAACTCAGAAAGAGCAATATCGCAGATTTGCTGAAAAAATGTACCGATGGATACAATCAGAAAAAGATTGCAGACAGTTAAAGACAGCATTGAATCTGTATGCATATATGCACCGGGAGAGAGGAGAAAATTATGCGGATAAATGAAAACAATTATGTGGATAAAGCAGAGAAAGTGATAAAAGAGCTGGCAGAAGAATCAAAACAGAGAAACAGAGGAAGAGTAGATATGGTTACGACTTCCAAACTCCGAAACCTTCTGGCGATGACAGCAGATATTTATAATCAAGTGCTTACCTGGCAGTCGGAAACATTAAGTGATGAGCTGAACGGAAGAATCGAATATCTGCGGATTCGTTTTGTCTATGAATGCGGACGCGATGACAGTAAGAGAAAAGTAAGAAATTTTGTAGAGAAATCAGAGGTTCTGGAGATTCTGAAAGAGATTAAAAAGAGCAAAAAGAATTATCTGCTCTTCAGCAGATACATGGAAGCACTGGTTGCATTTCATAAATATTATGGCGGAAAAGAACAATAGGAGGAAGTTGTTATGTATGCAAAAATTAAGATTTTTGGAGACCTTTATGTAAAAACAGGAATGCATATCGGAGGCAGCAGTGCTTTTGCAGCGATTGGAGCCGTAGATTCACCGGTTATCAGAGATACGAGAAGCAGTTTGCCGATGATTCCGGGAAGTTCCTTAAAAGGAAAAATGCGAACTCTGCTGGCAAAAGAATTTAACGGTCAAGTGGTAGAGCCGGAAAATGATCATGAAAGAATTGCCAGACTGTTTGGAAGTTCAAAGAAAGAGAAAGTCAGAAGAAGTCGTCTGTTGTTTGCAGATATGGTTCTGGCAAATGAAGGAGAACTGCGAAAAGCCGGACTTCAGAGTATGACAGAAGTGAAATTTGAAAATTCCATTTCAAGAGCCACAGCCATTGCAAATCCAAGACAGATAGAACGTACGGTAGCAGGTTCGGTCTTTGAGCTGGATTTGATCTATGAGCTGGAGAAGGAAGAGGAATTTATAGAAGATATGGAAACGCTTGCAGAAGGAATGAAACTTTTGCAGTATGATTATCTTGGCGGCAGTGGTTCTCGTGGGTATGGCAAAGTTGAATTTCAAAATATAGAAGCAGAAGCAGTGGTCGGAGATGTGGACGAAGCTTTGATGGAGCAATGTAACCGGATTTTGGCAGAGACAACACAGAGATAAGAGGGAGAGCACGTGAATTATACATTATATCAGCTGGAATTTCAAAACGGAGTACGGTTTGGCAGCGGCAACCTGGACAGTACGGAAATTACATTTCATGCAGATACGTTCTTCTCGGCATTGTTTCAGGAAGCATTGAAATTTGGCAAAGAAAAAGAATTTCTTTCGCGTATCGAAAAAGGAAAGCTTCTGTTTTCTGATGCATTTCCTTACATGGGAAAATGCTTTTATATTCCAAAACCTGTCATACATATAGAACCGAAAGCAGATCAGGAGCAGGGAAATTCAAGAAAAAAGAAACTTTTCAAAAATTTGAAATATATTCCACAGGAAAATCTGGAAATCTTTTTCAAAGGAGATTTTGAAGAAAAACACATGGGCAGCCTGAAAGAATTGGGAAGTTACGCAATGAAAACAGCCGTTGCAGTTCGGGGAAAAGAAGAACCAGAACCGTATCGAGTCAGTACTTTTTGTTTTAAAGATGGAAATGGTCTGTATCTGATTCTTGCTTATAAGGGCAAAGAAGACAAAGAGTTTTTTGAAGAATTGCTTGAGAGCCTTTCGTATACCGGAATTGGTGGAAAAAGAAGTGCCGGATTTGGAAGATTTGAAGCGGTGGAAGGGAAAATGCCGGAAAGTCTGAGAAAGAAACTGACGGATACAGGAAAAATGAGTATCCTGTTGTCTACGGCACTTCCGCAAAAACAACAATTGGAAAAAGTTTTAGAAGAGGCAACCTACACTCTGATCCGAAGAGGCGGATTTATTGATTCACAGAATTTAAAAGACGGACCGAAAAGAAAAAAAGATTTATATGTTTTTGCTTCGGGCTCCTGTTTTAAAACAACTTTTTCAGGTCAGCTTGAGGAAGAAGAAACTGGAGGAGAACATTCTGTTTTTCGCTATGAAAAAGCACTCTTCCTGGGGGTGAATTTATGAGATCAGTATTAAAAACCTGTCAGCTGGAATTAAAAGTAAAAGGACCTGTTTTTGTGGGAAGCGGTTATGAAATTCAGAAAAAAGAATATATTCTGCAGGGACATAAGGCAGGTGTGGTAAATCCGCAGAAACTTTTTATGCTTGCAAAAAAGAAACATCTGGAGGCGGAGCTGGAACGCTTCATGGTAAAAGATACAAGAGAAGATCTGAAACACTGGGCGATGCGAAACCGCATTTCAACGGATGACATGCAAAGATGCATGGCGTATACTTTAAATGCCGGGGATATGCAGTTAGAAAAAGGAAAAATGCAGATCATGGCATGTATGAAAAATCCATATGGACAGCCGTATATTCCAGGCAGTTCGATCAAAGGGATGCTGCGAACCATTTTGCTGTGCGATGAAATTATGCAGAATCCGGAAAAATACAGAAGACACACACAGCAGATCAAACAAGATCTCTGGCAGCAGGGAATAAGACGAGACAGAGTACTTGCAGGAAACATCAAAAGTATAGAAGAAGAAACTTTCCATATCCTTGAAAGATCAGAAAAACGAAGAGATGCAGTAAATGACTGTATGGCAGGCATCATAGTAAGTGACAGTGAACCGCTTTCCACAGAAGATTTGATCTTATGCCAAAAATGGGAGAAACACGTAGATGGAAACAACAAAACCATCAATCTTCTGCGAGAATGCCTGAAACCGGGCAAAGTTATACGCTGCACGCTTACAGTTGACGAAAGTTTGTGGAAGAGAACGGGAAAAGAATTCCGGGCAGAGGATATTATGGAAGCAGTACAGCGTTTTTCAGAACGGTATCAGGAAGCATTTTTGAGCAAATTTACAGGTAATCATACAATTTCAGATCGTACCGTTTTTTTAGGCGGTGGCAGTGGATTTGTATCAAAAACTATGATATACTCATTATTTGAAGGCAGAGAAGCAGTTGCGGTTACAAAAGATATTTTTGAGAAAACAAAGGTCCCAAGAGAACACAAGCATGAAAAAGATTTGCTATACGGTGTCTCACCGCATATTCTCAAATGTACTCGTTATCAGGGAAAAGAATACATGATGGGACAGTGTGAGATGACGTTGCATCCAAAAGAATTATAGAGTGCAAAAGAATCATAGAGTGCAAAAGAATCATAGAATACAAAAGAATCAAAGAAGCAGAAATCCGGGAATTTTGCAGGCGTTTCCCACGCACCGCATAAACACTGGGAAAACCTGCAGAAATTCATTCCAAAGAAAGCTATATTTCCAGAAAAAACAATTTGCCACGCAAAACGGCAAAAACCCCCAGAAAACAAGCGGGGTCCAAGAGATGGTATTAAGAAATATAGCTCCCCGAGAGGGGACGGAATCCCTGTGCCATATCTTCTGTGCTAATCATTCCAGCTTATTAAGAAATATAGCTCCCCGAGAGGGGACGGAATCATTTAAAAATCCCTACCATTGGCAGGGTAGAAAGTAGATTAAGAAATATAGCTCCCCGAGAGGGGACGGAATCAACTGCTCTGTAAATCTGGTACTCAATGCCACCTGCAAATTAAGAAATATAGCTCCCCGAGAGGGGACGGAAACTAACATCACGGCTTTCCAAACGTCAAGTTCGGAATTATTAAGAAATATAGCTCCCCGAGAGGGGACGGAAACACCGGTAAACACTTCGTATAGACGGTCAACGTTGATTAAGAAATATAGCTCCCCGAGAGGGGACGGAAACATAAAGCCTGTCCGTGTTAAGGTTATACCATGCACCGCATTAAGAAATATAGCTCCCCGAGAGGGGACGGAAATCCATATCTTCACTACTAACCATTCCTACCTCTTTATTAAGAAATATAGCTCCCCGAGAGGGGACGGAAATGAGTTCTTCAATCTCAGCTTCGAGCTTTTCAATCGAATTAAGAAATATAGCTCCCCGAGAGGGGACGGAAATGTTCTAATACAAAATACGCACCCATCTTCTTTATCAAATTAAGAAATATAGCTCCCCGAGAGGGGACGGAAATGACATAACTCCAACGTGAGTTATCCGTCTTCTTTATTAAGAAATATAGCTCCCCGAGAGGGGACGGAAATTCTTCTTCAGATCCGCCCATGTCTGGATGATTTTATTAAGAAATATAACTCCCCGAGAGGGGACGGAAATTTGATGTCGATTAATTTTTGACATGAAAAAAGAGCTGGAATTAAGAAATATAGCTCCCCGAGAGGGGACGGAAATACACTTTAATGCCCTTTAATAAATCTCCGCCCTTGCGATTAAGAAATATAGCTCCCCGAGAGGGGACGGAAATCCTTTCTTATTAGGCGTTTTTGATTTTTTATTTGGATTAAGAAATATAGCTCCCCGAGAGGGGACGGAAACTAAGCGTCCCGTTCATTCATATCATTTCTTAAAATTAAGAAATATAGCTCCCCGAGAGGGGACGGAAACACAAACCGGACATCATATGGATTACGGTAACGGATTATTAAGAAATATAGCTCCCCGAGAGGGGACGGAAACAACATTGCTGATCGTTTTTATGGTGCTGAAACTGATCATTAAGAAATATAACTCCCCGAGAGGGGACGGAAACTTGCTACCGCAAGGAATAAAAAATAATTTTTAGTTATCCTATTAAGAAATATAGCTCCCCGAGAGGGGACGGAAACCAAATATTTCTGTGATAATATGAAATCAAGGAATAATTAAGAAATATAGCTCCCCGAGAGGGGACGGAAACACCGGTAAACACCTCGTAGATCCGGTCAACGTTCACATTAAGAAATATAGCTCCCCGAGAGGGGACAGAAACTTGTAACCTTTTTCTCGTCTTTCTTCATCATGTATTAAGAAATATAACACCTCGGCAGGGGACGGATAGGGATTTCTTCTATCTCCAACTATTGGCATTGTTTAATTAAATTCTCCGTCAGGGGACAATTTGCAAAGGGGGGTTTTTATGAGTTTGTTGTATGTAAATGAAAATGGTGCAACGATTGGTGTGGAAGCAAATAAGTGCGTGGTTCAATATCGAGATGGCATGAAAAAAATGATTCCGATTGAATCACTGGAAGGTATCACGATCATGGGACAGTCGCATCTGACAACAAAGTGTGCGGAGGAATGTATGTGCAGAGGAATCTCTGTCGCATATTTTTCAAAGGGCGGTAAGTATTTTGGGCGACTGATGTCCACGGATCATATCAATGTTCAAAGGCAGAGAAAACAAAGTGCTTTGTATGATACAGATTTTGCGATGAAACTGGGACAGAAGATTTTGAGTGCAAAGGTGAAAAATCAAAGCGTTGTTTTGCATCGCTATGAAAAAAGCCGTGAGCTTTTGCTGGATGAAGAACAGAAAATGATGCGGATATGCAAAGAGAAAATTTTAAATTGTTCAAGAATTGAGGAGATGATCGGATTTGAAGGACAGGCAGCGAAATATTATTTCCAGGGCTTATCCAAATGTATTGATCGAAAGTTTCGTTTTCAGGGAAGAAGCCGCAGACCGCCCAAAGATGAATTTAATTCCATGATCAGTCTTGGTTATTCACTTTTGATGAATGAAGTTTACTGTAAGATAGAAATGAAAGGATTGAATCCTTATTTCGGTTTTATTCATCGAGATGCAGAAAAGCATCCTACGCTGGCAAGTGATTTAATGGAAGAATGGCGTGCAGTGATCGTGGATGCAACAGTCATGAGCATGATCAATGGACATGAAATATCAAAAGATCAGTTTTATTTTGATATGAATGAACCCGGATGTTATATTACCAGAGACGGACTGAAAATTTATCTGAACAAACTGGAACGAAAATTTCAGACAGAAATCCGCTATTTGAAATACACAGATTATGCAGTCAGTTTTCGAAGGGCAATTTTACTGCAGATGGAACGCCTGACAAAGGCGATTGAGGAAGGGGACGCAGATTTGTATGAGCCGGTTATTATTCGATGATGAAGATTATTATTTTCAGATAAACGAAGCATTAGAAGACGATAAACAATTTGTACTGATCATATACGATATCGTTGACAATAAGAAACGAATCAAATTTTCAAAAATGCTGGAAGGTTATGGAAAACGGGTGCAGAAATCTGCTTTTGAGGCGATGCTTTCATCCAAAAGTTACAATAAATTAATGGAAGAAATTCCGAAATATGTTAGTGTAAGAAGTACAGAAGACAGCGTGAGAATTTACCGCATTACCGGAAAAGGTAAAGTGATCTCCTGGGGCGATACACCGGAACCGGAAGAGGATGTTATTTTGATATAAAAACACGAAAGGAAGAAAAATGAGCCGAACTTATTTATTTTCACCGATTGGAAACACCGATCCTGTGAAGTATTTTTATGATGGATCTATGTTACATATTTGCCGGTATTATAAGCCGGATGTTGTTTATTTGTATTTATCGAAAGAAATGATGGAATATCATAGGACAGATAATCGTTATGTCAGAAGTATTGAATTGTTGGGAGAAAAATTGAACCACACATTTGAGGTACATATTATAGAAAATGATCAGATGGTGAATGTGCAGCAATATGATGTATTTTACAAAGAGTTCAGAAGCATCATCAGCGATATCGAAAGAGAAAAAGGGGAAGATGACAGACTTCTGGTTAATATGGCATCCGGAACGCCTGCCATGAAAAGTGCACTTCTTATTATGGCAACACTGGCAGAATATCGATTTTTACCAATTCAGGTTTCTACGCCACAGAAAAAAAGCAATATTGAGCACGAAGAACGACAGGAATATGATGTCGAGACAAACTGGGAACTTAATCAGGATAATACAGAAGATGCGGAAAATCGTTGTCAGGAAGTAAAGTGTATGAATCTGATGCGGCTGCTGAAACTGGATATTATTAAAAAACATATATTGTCTTATAATTACAAGGCAGCTCTTGAAGTAGCAAAAGATATAAAACAGGATCTGAGTATATTTGCTTATAAATGGCTGGAAACGGCAGAAGCAAGATCGGTTCTGAACTGGAAAAAAATGAACAGTGTTCTGCCGGAAGCAAATGGAATATTAAAAGCTGTTCATGAAGAAGATAAAAAGAAAGTGCTTTTTGAGTATACGCTTATTCTTGATCTGAAAGTAAAACGTGGAGAATATGCAGATTTTTTAAGGGCGATTACACCTCTTAGCGTGGACCTGCTGGAAATGGTTTTAGCAGAGTTTTGTGATATTGACATTACAAAATATTACAAACGAAAAGCTTTTCGAGAATGGGATGAGCAGAAAATGAGTGGAACAGAAATTTTAAGGCTTGCACAGGGAAATTATTCTTATTTCCGCTATGGTCCGGTTTATTCGGGGGCATTAAATAATATCATTCAGGCAAAATGTGAAGATAAACTTCTTGCACAAAGAGTAAATGAACTGGTAGAAGTAGAACATAAACTAAGAAATATTGCAGCTCACAATATTGTTTCTGTTACCCAGGAATGGGTAAAAGAGAGAACCGGAAAAACAGTAGATGAAACCATATGGATTATAAAATATATTTGTGAATGTGTGAAAATCAATACAAGAAAAGAAAACTGGGCTTCGTATGATCTGATGAATGAGCAGATATTAAAAGCACTGGAAGAGTGATCAGATATATAAAAACGTTTAACAGACTAAGATAAAAGACAGAGAAAACGTAGATAATATGTTTTCTCTGTCTTTTGTGCATTTTTACAGAATCACAGAAAACTTCCAATCAGATGTACCGCAAATGCTGCAAGCCACGCGATTACACACTGCCATACAACCACTCCGATTGCCCATCTTTGTCCAAGTTCACGTTTGATGGATGCAATTGCAGCCACGCAAGGGGTATAGAGCAGGCTGAATACCAGAAGCGATGCAGCTGAAAGTGTAGACAGTGCAGTGTTTACATTTCCGGCAAAAAGAATTTCCAGTGTGGATACAACACTTTCCTTTGCCATAAATCCGCTGATCAGTGAGGTACAGATCCGCCAATCGCCAAGTCCGAGAGGCTGAAACAGCGGTGCGATCATTCCCGCAATTGTGGCAAGGATGCTGTTTTGTGAATCCGTTACCATGTTCAGATGCAGATCAAAGCTCTGCAGGAACCAGACAACGACAGTAGCGACCAGGATTACGGAGAATGCTCTCTGCAGAAAGTCTTTGGCTTTTTCCCATAAAAGCTGACTTACATTTTTAAAGCCCGGAAGTCGATAATTCGGAAGTTCCATGACAAACGGAACAGCTTCGCCTTTAAATAAAGTGCCTTTATAAAACAGGGCGATCAGGATACCCATCACAATGCCAAGAATATAAAGTCCTGCCATGATCAGCCCGCCGCGTCCCGGGAAGAATGCATTTACAAAAAATGCATAGATTGGAAGTTTGGCACTGCAGCTCATAAACGGAGTCAAAAGAATGGTCATTTTCCGGTCACGTTCACTTGGAAGTGTTCTGGTGGACATGACAGCCGGAACGGTACAGCCAAATCCAATCAGCATCGGTACAATGCTTCTGCCGGACAGACCGATCTTTCTGAGCAGTTTGTCCATAAAGAAAGCAACGCGGGCAATGTATCCGCTGTCTTCCATTAAAGAAAGAAAGAAGAACAGGGTTACGATAACCGGCAGGAAACTTAAAACAGAGCCGACGCCGGAAAAGATTCCGTCAATCACAAGTCCGTGAATGGCCGGATTGACATTTGCGGCAGTCAGCACATGATCGGTTACTTTTGTCAGTGCATCGATGCCGAGTGCAAGAAGATCCTGAAGATATGCACCGATCACGTTGAAAGTCAGGTAAAAAACAGCGACCATGATTCCGACAAAACATGGGATGGCAGTATATTTTCCAGTAAGGATACGGTCAATCTTCTGGCTGCGGATATGTTCCTTGCTTTCTTTTGGCTTAACAACGGTTTGACGGCATACTTTTTCAATGAAAGAGAAACGCATATCAGCAATGGCAGCATTGCGGTCAAGACCGCGTTCTTTTTCCAACTGCAGCACGATATGTTCCAGCATTTCTTTTTCGTTCTGGTCAAGGGCAAGCTGCTCCAGGATCAGAGCGTCTCCCTCGATGGCCTTGCTTGCAGCAAAACGAACCGGCAGTTTTGCACGCTTGGCATGGTCTTCGATCAGATGGATCACAGCGTGGATGCAGCGATGAACGGCACCATCATAGTCATTCTCATCACAGAAATCCTGTCTGGTCGGGCGTTCCTGATATTTTGCAATATGAAGGGCATGGCGGACAAGCTCATCCACACCTTCATTTTTTGCAGCGGAGATCGGGATGACCGGTACACCGAGTAAAGCCTCCATGCCATTGATATCGATTGAACCGGAATTTCCGGTCACTTCATCCATCATATTCAAAGCGACAACCATCGGGATATTCATTTCAAGCAGCTGCATCGTCAGGTACAGATTTCGTTCAATATTGGTAGCATCCACAATATTAATGATCGCCTTTGGCATTTCATTTAAAACAAAATTCCGTGAAACAATTTCTTCACTGCTGTATGGAGACATGGAATAAATGCCCGGAAGGTCTGTGACCAGTGTGTCCGGATGCCCTTTGATCGCACCGTCTTTCCGGTCAACCGTTACGCCCGGAAAATTGCCGACGTGCTGGTTGGAGCCGGTCAGCTGATTAAAGAGTGTTGTTTTTCCACAGTTCTGGTTTCCGACCAGAGCATAAGTCAGTACCGTGCCGTCCGGAAGCGGATGCTCACTGCTTTTTTCATGATATTTGCCGCCCTCGCCAAGCCCCGGATGTTCCCGCTTGAAATGTTTCTTTTCCGGAAGTGGATGTTCTCTTTTCTCAGAAATTTTTTCAACCTGGATCTTCTCGGCATCTGCAAGACGCAGTGTCAGTTCATAGCCATGGATTTTCAGCTCCATCGGATCACCCATCGGAGCCATTTTCTGGACCGTGACCTCTGCACCGGGGATCATGCCCATATCAAGAAAGTGCTGACGAAGAGCACCTTCGCCGCCAAGCTGTGTGACAACAGCACTTTCGCCTATCTTTAGTTCTCTAAGTGTCATATGTCCTCCTTGAATTGGTAAAGCGGACATTTACAATCCGCTTCTCTACGTTCAAAATTCGTAATTATATATGATTCTTAAAATTGAGAAATATTCTCACCAAATGTATCATACCGCACTTATCTGCAAAAGAAAAGTGATAATTGTTTCTCGACAACAGAAAATTATATCAGAAGTGGGAGTCTTCTCGACTGAGATAAACATTGACAAGGGAGGAAAACAATGCCATAATACCGCATGAGATAGTATTTGCAGGCAAAGCTATACTCGTACTGAATGAAAAAAATCAAACATTACAATGTAGATCCCGGGGACAGAGAAAATTCTCAGAACCTGGACAGGGAAAATCAAAAAACAGAGCTTATATTTAAAACGATTAAAGTAAGACTTTGAAAACAGGGAAATGAAGCAGCATTTTCAGGGTCACTTTATGCCTTGAAAGTGCTTTTTTAGTTGGATTGAAAGAGTCAGCTGACTTGATTTTTCTGTGAGCATGGAAAGGAATTAGAAATGACAGTAGAAATGTTAAAAGGTAAGATTCACCGGGCGACCGTTATTCAGGCGGAGCTGGATTATGTGGGAAGTATTACCGTGGACGAAGAACTTCTGGAAGCAGCAGGAATTTTAGAATATGAAAAAGTGCAGATTGTGGATGTGAACAATGGAAGCCGGTTTGAAACGTATACAATCTGCGGGGAACGCGGAAGTGGCATGATCTGTTTAAATGGTGCAGCAGCACGCTGTGTCAGCACTGGAGATAAAATTATTATCATGGCTTATGGACAGTATGATTCGGAAGAGGCGAAGAACCATAAACCATCCGTTGTGTTCGTAGATGAGAAAAACAAGATCAGCAGAATTTCATGTTACGAAAAACATGGACAGTTGGGGTGATATCAATATTGATCTGAACCAGACCTGTATTCGTGACAGGATTCTGTTTTGTATATGATATAGCATGATTTTTGAAGTTCAGTTCAGAGACTATCTCGTAATCTATAAAAAGAGGAGAGAAACAAAATGCAGGTAACAAAAACAGTCGAGGAGACAAGAAAGCAGATAAAACAATGGAAAAAAGAAGGAAAGACCATCGGCCTGGTGCCGACTATGGGATTTCTTCATGAAGGGCATGCAAGTCTGATCCGTAAATGCAGAGAACAGAATGATATTGTTGTGGTTTCTGATTTTGTAAATCCGACGCAGTTCGGCCCAAATGAAGATTTAGAGGCATATCCGAGAGATTTCGAAAGAGACAGTAAGCTTTGCGAAAGCCTTGGAGCAGATCTGATCTTTGCACCGTCTCCGGAAGATATGTATCATGATCCACATGCTTTTGTAAGTATTGATACCTTATCAGAAACACTTTGCGGAAAAACAAGACCGATTCATTTTAAAGGCGTGTGTACCGTTGTCACAAAATTATTCCATATCGTAGCACCGGATCGTGCTTATTTTGGGGAAAAAGATGCACAGCAGCTTGCAATCATCCGTAAAATGGTAAAAGATCTGAATTTTGATATTGAGATTGTCGGATGTCCGATCGTCCGTGAAGAAGACGGACTGGCAAAATCATCCAGAAACACTTACTTAAATGATAAAGAGAGACAAGCGGCACTTTGCCTTTCAAGAGCAGTAAAGACCGGAAAAGAAGTGATTTACACAGGAGCAGATGCAAAAGAAGTGCTGAATCCGATGAAAGCGATCATTGAGGCAGAACCGCTGGCACGTATTGATTATGTTATGATGGTAGATGCACTTACGATGCAGCCGATAGAAAAAGCAGACCGTGATGTGCTGGTAGCGATGGCAGTCTATATCGGAAAAACAAGACTGATCGACAACTTCAGCTATGGTGTGTAGCCTATGAAAAATATCATGCATAAAATCGGAAAAATCAGTTCCTTTTTGACCAAATACATCGGTGTGATCATCATTGCATTTTCCGTGCTTGCTTTTTTCTGGCGGGACGGTTTTGCGTGGACGACTAAATACACTTCGGTATTTCTTGGAGTGGCGATGTTCGGAATGGGGCTCACGATCCGGATGGAAGACTTCAAGGTTGTATTTTCAAGACCAAAAGAAGTACTGATCGGATTTGTGTCGCAGTATACGATCATGCCGCTGATCGCCTGGATCCTCTGTATGATTTTAAAACTTCCGACGGAACTGGCACTTGGTGTGATCCTGGTCGGCTGCTGTCCCGGCGGAACGGCGAGCAATGTGATCACGTATATTGCAGGGGGCGATGTGGCACTTTCTGTTGGTATGACGATCGCTTCCACTTTGATCGCTCCGCTGATGACACCGCTTCTGGTTTATATTCTGGCAGGAACCTGGGTGGAAGTGTCTTTCTGGGCAATGGTGATCTCAGTGGTAAAAGTAATCCTGATCCCGGTACTTCTTGGAATTTTGATCCGGACACTCTTTGGAAAGCAAATTGAAAAAATTTCAGAAGTGCTGCCGCTGATCTCCGTTGTATCGATCGTGATGATCATTTCCGGAATTGTAGCCATCAATGCAGAAAAAATTGTAAGCTGCGGTGTGCTTGTACTGATTGTTGTGGCGATCCACAATCTGTGCGGTATGGGACTTGGCCTTCTGGCAGCAAAAATATTTCATATTGAATATTCCAAGGCAACAGCAATCGCAATTGAAGTCGGAATGCAGAACAGCGGACTTGCCGTTTCCCTTGCGACTGCAAATTTTGCGACAAGCCCGCTGGCAACACTTCCGGGAGCAATCTTCAGTGTCTGGCACAATATTTCCGGTTCTGTTTTTGCGGGAATCCGAAGAAAAGGGCTGACACCAGGACACCAGGCTGGACAAATCCAAGACGTTCACAGAGATGACGTGCATGGATGTTGGAAATAACGCCATCTTCAACGACCTCATTCCAGATCTCGATCATGGAAGTGAGGTCGTTTTTTTGTGTACTTCTGTCTTGTGATATCCATTGCATATTTGCTCATAAGAATGCACAGACCGGCAATCAGACAAAAAATAAAGTTAAGAATATGCAAAAAAACCGAAAAGTCTTTTGAGACCTTTCGGTTTTCATAACAGGGGATGAGAGAATCGAACTCCCGCTAAAAGTTTTGGAGACTTCTGTCATACCATTTGACCAATCCCCTGTATTGTGTCCGTGACACGTCCTATATATTAGCAAATATTTCTGAAGTTGTCAATGACTTTTTTGAAAGAACAGTAAATATTTTTGTATAACAATTCAGAACGGTGCAGATTTCAGTCTCGGTATATAGAAATTTGTTCTAAAAGTACTTTTATCCGGCATGACGTGGAGTGCGATTCTTATAATAAATGTATTTCAGACCTTTTAAGAGCAGCTCGTCATCAAGAATGACATGTTCCAGACAGTGCGGAACGATGAACCGTGCAAGCCCTCCGGTAGCGACTACAGTTGCTTTTTCACCAAGTTCACGGTTGATACGCTGGATCATTCCATCCAGACAGGAAGCATTTCCGTAGATCATACCGCTCTTCATGCAGTCGATGGTGTTGGTTCCGATCAGGCGGCGGGGTTCTTCCACACCGATACGCGGCAGCTGTGAAGTGCGGCTGGTCAGAGAGTCGGTAGAAACACGGATTCCCGGAAGAATCATGCC
>UMLO01052080.1_pt1 | contig 16819 bp, 14 predicted proteins | sample 1966551 | NCBI WGS metagenome assembly UMLO01 (sample SAMEA4836201, study PRJEB28245) | human gut metagenome | biome: gut microbiome; material: fecal sample | place: Denmark | collected 2008
ATGGTTTTCAGGTAGAGGTACCGGATAACTGGTTAAAGAATGGCTACCCATTCGAACTTCGCAGACCGGAGTATTCCTACGAGATCAAATTCGGCGGCTATGTCCGTACCGAAGACATGGGAAATGGCAACACCAGATTTATCCATGAAGGCTATCAGTCAGTTATGGCGATCCCATACGATATGCCGATCGTAGGATATGATAATCATATGGTAAATACGCTGATGATCTGGGATGCAGAGCCTAAGGAAGGTTTCCAGTTAGATTCCTTTGATAAAGGAGATTATAACAAAGCGGTAGAGCAGGAAAACCTTGCTCGTAATCTGGTGGAAGTCCTTTATCCGAATGACAATCATATTCAGGGAAAAGAGCTTCGTTTAAAACAGCAGTACTTTTTCGTATCTGCAAGTTTACAGCGTGCGATCGCAAGATTCAAAAAGCATCATGAGGATATCCATCAGCTGCCTGAGAAAGCAGTATTCCAGATGAATGATACACATCCGACGGTTGCAGTGGCAGAGTTAATGCGTATTTTGCTGGATGAGGAAGGCTTAAGCTGGGAGGATGCGTGGGATATCACAACCCACTGTGTTGCTTATACCAACCATACCATTATGGCTGAGGCTCTTGAAAAATGGCCGATCGAGATTTTCCAGAGACTGCTTCCGCGTGTATATCAGATCGTGGAAGAGATCAACCGCCGTTTTGTTTTACAGATCCAGGAGCAGTATCCGGGCAACAATGAAAAAATTGCAAAAATGGCAATTTTATATGATGGTCAGGTAAAAATGGCGCATCTTGCAATCGTTGCAGGTTATTCTGTCAACGGTGTTGCCAGACTGCACACAGAGATTTTGAAAAAAGAGCAGTTAAAAGATTTCTATGAGATGATGCCGCAGAAGTTCAATAACAAAACCAATGGTATCACACAGAGACGTTTCTTAGCACATGCGAACCCGCTTCTGGCTGACTGGGTGACAGCACATGTGGGAGAAGGCTGGATCACAGACCTTTCCCAGATCAGGAAACTTGCGCCTTATGCAGATGATAAAAAAGTACAGCAGGAGTTTCTTGAGATCAAACACCAGAATAAAGTACGTCTTGCAAAATATATCAAAGAGCACAATGGAATTGATGTTGATCCGGATTCCATCTTTGATGTACAGGTAAAACGTCTTCATGAGTACAAACGTCAGCTGTTGAATATCCTTCATGTTATGTATCTCTATAATGAGATCAAAGAGCATCCGGATATGGAATTTGTTCCAAGAACATTCATTTTTGGTGCAAAGGCAGCAGCCGGTTATAAAAATGCAAAACTTACCATTAAACTGATCAACAGCGTTGCAGAAGTGATCAACAATGATAAGAGTATCAATAATAAGATCAAAGTGGTATTTATCGAGGACTACAAAGTTTCCAATGCAGAGTGGATCTTTGCAGCAGCAGATGTCAGCGAGCAGATCTCAACTGCAAGTAAAGAGGCATCCGGTACCGGTAATATGAAGTTCATGTTAAACGGCGCCCTGACACTTGGAACGATGGACGGTGCGAATGTTGAAATGTACGAGGAAGTCGGACCGGATAATATGTTTATTTTCGGTATGAGCTCTGACGAAGTGATCGCACATGAGCATAACCGTGATTATGATCCGATGCAGATTTTCAACACAGATCAGGATATCCGCAAAGTTCTGACACAGTTAGTGAACGGATTCTACTCACCGAACGACTCCGAACTTTTCCGTGATCTGTACAATTCACTGCTGAATACACACAGCACACAGTATGCGGATACTTACTTCATTCTTGCAGACTTCCGTTCTTATGCAGAAGCGCAGAAGAAGATCATGGAGTATTACAAGAACAGGAGCGCCTGGGCAAAGAGCGCTATCTTAAACACTGCACATTCCGGCAAGTTCTCATCCGACAGAACGATTCAGGAATATGTGGATGATATCTGGCATTTACCGAAGGTGAAGGTTGATGTGGAATAAAGTGATAAGAAAATAAAATTACAAGAAGGACAGTCCCTGTGAAAAAGGGGCTGTTTTTCTATATTTATGTTATGTCAAAAACAAATTGACAATTTTTTCGATACAAGTTATGGTAATAAGGAAATCTTTTTTATCAAATTGAGGGTGCAAGGTCTGCATAAAAATCCAGTTAAAACTGCAAGTGCAAAAAGCGACGAAACTATTTTCCTGAAATATCAGGTATATAGGAAGGAGCAATTATATATGGGAAAAAAAGTATTGAAAGCAGATACTGTAGTAAAGAATTACTGGCGGAATAACGAACAGTTTGCAGATATTTTTAATGCAGTTTTATTTAATGGAAATAAGGTTATAAAACCGGAAGAATTAGAAGATATGGATACAGAGGAATCTTTGGTATTAGAACACAAGGAGTATATACAGAGTATTGTGGCAGCAAGAGATAACGTTAAAATCAGAAAAAAATCTACCACTTATGATGCTGAATTTGTTATACTTGGATTGGAGGGACAGGAATGTATCCATTATGCAATGCCGTTAAGAGTGATGGGATATGATTATAGTACATACAAAAAGCAGTATGATGACAATGCGGCAAAGCGTAAAAAAGAAAAAGGATTAACAGAAGATGAATATCTGTCGGGAATGAAGAAAACAGATAAATTTATTCCTGTTATTACAATCGTTATCTATTATGGTGAGAAGCCGTGGGATGGAGCAGTATCTTTGCATGGGATGCTAAATATTCCAAAAGCAATGGAAACATTTGTGAATGATTATAAAATACATCTGGTGGAAGCCGGAAAAAATAATCTGGTATTGCATAATGTAAATAATCAGGATTTATTTAATCTGCTTGAAATTCTTTTAAGCAGAAGTGGAAGAACAGATGGAAAAAAAGAAAAAGCAATAGATTATACAAGAAAACATAAGGTAGACAAAGCTGTTATTATGACAGTAGCAGGCACTATGAATGGAAAAATTGATTATAATGAATTGATTGGGGAAGGAGAGAAAGGTATGGTCAGTGTATTTCAGGAAACATGGAATGAAGGAGAGGCAAAAGGTATTATTGAAATGGGGAATGACTTTGGACTTTCCGAGGAGGATATTTTAGCAAGACTTCAAAAAAAGTTGAATGTTTCACTGCAAAAAGCACAGGAATATCTTTACGCATATAGAAAACAGAACGCATAAGATATGCTCTCGGCGGTTTGCCTAACAATATCTTTGCTTCGCGCTATGTTTCTTATATTCCAAATAAAGAGCAGTTCATCGCCTATAATACAGTTACATTTAACGTTACCATTTATGAGATAGATTTGTTATACTTAAGTAGAAATTGCAAAAAAAATAGTTTGGAGAGGCAGCTATGGCAGAATTTATAAAATTACCTGTTGGAATTGACAATTTTGAAAAAATCCGCAGAGATGGTTTTTATTATGTTGATAAAACCAGTCTGATCGAGCAGCTTTTAAATAACTGGGGAGAGGTCAATCTGTTCACGCGTCCACGTCGGTTTGGTAAGACATTGAATATGAGTATGCTCAAATGTTTCTTTGAAATCGGTACAGATCAGTCGCTGTTTGAAGGATTATATATTTCTAAGAATAAGGCTTTATGTGATGCATATATGGGAAAGTATCCGGTCATATCAATCAGTTTAAAAGGGGTAAATGCAGACAGTTACGAAAATGCACGCAGCCTGTTGAAACGGATTGTGATGGAAGAAGCGAAAATGCACCGGATTATCATGAGTGGAAATAGGTTAGATGACATAGACAAGGCAGAATATATGTCGCTTGTTACAGGAGATATGGGCGAGGACACACTTGTATACAGTATGAAAACGCTGACTGCATTACTGGAAAAGTATTATGAGAAAAAAGTGATTGTACTCATTGATGCGTATGATGTACCTCTTGCCAAGGCAAACGAGAATGGTTACTATGACCAGATGGTTTTACTTGTCAGAAATTTATTTGAAAACGTGTTAAAGACAAACAGTAGTTTGAAATTTGCAGTTTTAACAGGCTGTCTGCGTGTGGCAAAGGAGAGCATTTTTACAGGACTGAACAATTTTAAGACAAATTCAATCCTTGATGAAGAGTATGATGAGACGTTTGGATTTGTCGATGATGAAGTGAAAGAAATGCTTCATTATTACGGTCAGGATACACACTATGAAACGGTAAAAGAGTGGTATGACGGATACCGCTTTGGAAATGCAGATGTTTATTGCCCGTGGGATGTCATTAATTATTGCGATGCACACAGAAGGAATCCGATGCTTCCACCGGAGAATTATTGGACCAATACCAGTGGAAACGATGTGCTGAAACATTTTATAGAAAGTGCAGGAGCAGCAAAGGGGCTGGCAAAAACAGACTTAGAGAGACTTGTAAATGGTGAAATCGTAGAAAAAGATATACGTGAGGATCTGACTTATAATGAACTGTATGCATCCATGGATAACCTTTGGAGTACACTTTTCATGGCGGGATATCTTACACATAAAGGCAGAGTTGATACAAAAAGATTCAGACTTGCAGTGCCAAACAGAGAAATCCGGAACATTATCACGGAGCAGGTTCTGGCTTTGTTTAAGCAGAATGTGGAAAAAGACGGACAGCGTCCGTGATACTTAATGTAAGGTTATGTTAGAAGAAAACTAATTTCAAGAAAGATGTAACATGTAAAAATGTTGCATCTTTCTTTTTTATTGTTGCAGTCTGCGGTCAATTGGTTGCAATGTAAAAACGAACATGATAATGTGATAGTAACAGGAAACGGAAAATGCGCAGAAGCGCAAAACAAGGAGGCTAAATCCTCTCCTCACAAGGGTTCGGATTTTGCTTCGCAAAACAAGGAGGATTTTATGATCTGGGAAGATGTATTAGCAAAATTTAAAGAGTTATTCGGGGATGAGGGTGAAATCGGTGTTTATTTTGCACCGGGACGTGTGAACATGATCGGTGAGCATACCGATTACAACGGAGGACACGTTTTCCCTTGTGCACTCACTATTGGTACATATGGTGTGGCAAGAAAAAGAGATGATAAGAAACTTCGTTTCTATTCCATGAATTTTGAGCAGCTCGGTGTGATCGAGTCCTCAGTAGAAGGTTTAAAGCCGGAAAAAGAAGCTGACTGGACGAACTATCCAAAGGGAGTTATGTGGGCGTTTGGCGAGAAGGGAATGAAAGTAGAGCAGGGCATGGATCTTGTTTTATTTGGCAATATTCCAAACGGCTCCGGACTTTCTTCTTCTGCATCAGTGGAAGTTCTGACCGGATATATTTTAAAAGATATGTTTGGATTCGACGTGACAAATCAGGATCTTGCACTGATCGGCCAGTTCTCTGAAAATAAATTCAACGGCGTAAACTGTGGTATCATGGATCAGTTTGCGATCGCAATGGGAAAAGCTGGTCATGCGATTTTCCTTGATACAGCAACTTTAAAATATGAGTATGCACCGATCAAGCTGGAAAATGCAAAGATCGTGATCTCCTGCAGCAACAAAAAACGTGGACTTGGAGATTCCAAATACAATGAGAGAAGAAGTGAGTGCGAGACTGCACTGGCAGAACTCCAGAAAGTTGTTAAAATTGATTCCCTTGGTGAACTCACGGAGGAACAGTTTGAACAGTACAAAGATGCGATCAAAGATCCTGTCAGGGTAAAACGTGCAAAACATGCGGTTTATGAGAATCAAAGAACCATCAAGGCAGTGGAAGCATTAAAGAATAACGATGTTGCTCTGTTTGGTGAGTTAATGAACGCCTCCCATGTTTCCCTTCGTGATGATTACGAAGTAACCGGTATCGAGCTTGACACATTGGTGGAAGAGGCATGGAAAGTAGACGGAGTGATCGGTTCCCGCATGACAGGTGCAGGATTTGGCGGATGTACCGTCAGCATCGTAAAAGATGAGGCAGTGGATTCCTTTATTGAAAAAGTAGGTGCTGCTTACAAAGATAAAATCGGTTACGCTGCTGATTTCTATGTAGTTGAGATCGGTGACGGTCCAGTAAAATTGGATTAATAATTCTTATAGATAATTGCGAAACTCATAAATAAGTAGATTTAAATTGTGAAAAATTGACAAAAGCTTGAGAAGACACTGGGGAGCCGCCGGTTCTTAGAAGTCAGATTCTGTATTTCATTCTGATTTATCAGAATTGAAATACAGGAGATGAGTTCTTAGTACCGTTGCGAGCGACACGTAGCGGAAGCGTGTCTTCGAAAATTTTGTTAATTCTTCACAATTGTTACAACCTAAATCAGAGTTTCGCAATTATCTAAATAATTCTTAAATAAAGAGGATAACACAATGATTCAGGAAAGAATTTTAGAATTGACAGAATATGGTCTTGTGACCGGGCTGGTAGAGCCGGAAGACAGGAGATTTACCATTAACCGCCTGTTAGAACTTTTTCATCTGGATGAATTAGAAGATGAAGTGGCAGCAGCCTATGCAAAAAGAACTCCGATGACACAGGAGAGCGCAGAGGCAGCATTGGAAGGCATCTTAAATGAGATGCTCGATTATGCGGCAGAAGATGGACTGATGCCGGAGGATACGATCACATACAGGGATCTGTTCGATACAAAGATCATGAGTATGCTTGTGCCGAGACCAAGCGAAGTGATCAAAAAATTCCAGGCACTCTATCAGATCAGTCCAAAGGAAGCAACCGATTATTTTTACAAATTAAGCAGAGATACAAACTACATTCGTAGATACCGTATCAAAAAAGACCAGAAATGGACTGCAGATACCGAGTTTGGAACATTGGATATCACCATCAATCTCTCCAAACCGGAAAAAGATCCGAAGGCGATCGCAGCAGCCAAGCTTGCAAAACAGAGCGGTTATCCAAAATGCCTTCTGTGCAAAGAAAACGAGGGATATGCAGGACGTGTGAACCATCCGGCAAGACAGAACCACAGGATCATTCCGGTAACGATCAACCACAGTGACTGGTTTTTCCAGTATTCACCATATGTTTACTACAATGAGCACTGTATCGTTTTTAACGCAGAGCATACACCGATGAAAATCGAGAAAGCAACCTTTGGAAAACTGTTGGATTTTGTAGAGCAGTTCCCACATTACTTTGTCGGATCGAATGCTGACCTTCCGATCGTTGGTGGATCTATTTTGAGCCACGATCATTTTCAGGGTGGACATTATGAGTTCGCTATGGCAAAAGCACCGGTGGAAAAAGAGCTGGTCTTCAAGGAATTTGAGGATGTGAAAGCCGGAATCGTAAAATGGCCAATGTCCGTGATCCGTATCAGCGCACCACAAAAAGAGCGCCTGATCGAGCTCGCAGATAAGATTTTACTTGCATGGAGAGGTTATACGGATGAAGATGCATTTATTTTTGCAGAGACAGAGGGCGAACCACATAACACGATCACTCCTATCGCAAGAAAACGCGGCAATGATTATGAGTTAGATCTTGTACTCCGCAATAATATCACGACAGAGGAGCATCCGCTGGGTGTTTACCATCCACATGCAAAACTTCATCATATCAAAAAAGAAAACATTGGTCTGATCGAGGTTATGGGACTTGCAGTGCTTCCAGCCAGATTAAAAGATGAGATGGCAGCATTAGAACAGGCAATCTTAGACGGCGCAGAAATCCGTGAGGATGAAGTGCTTGCAAAACATGCAGACTGGGTGGAGGAATTTCTGCCTAAGTATGGATTTACAGCAGGAAGTGGTCTGGAAGGTGAGATTACACCGGAAAAATTACATGAGATCATTCAGACAGAAATCGGTCTTGTGTTCAAGGAAGTTTTATTGGACGCAGGTGTTTACAAGTGCACAGAGGAAGGCAGAAAGGCATTCCGTAAGTTTGTAGATACCGTTAATGCATAAAAATACAGGGGAGTATTTTTAATAAACAAAAACTGTCCGGGGCAGTATCCGTAAGGAAAATGTCCTGTGGCAGTTTTCTTTTTTTGTCTATTTACTTTCATACAGTATTGTTGTAAAGTAATAATTGTTCCGTGGATCTGCACATTTACGGTGCAGACCGCAGAAAAATGACTCGAGAGTAAGAAAGCAGTGAGGAAGAGAATATGATTTCACAGAAAATACAGAAGGCATTGCAGGGAAGTTCTGCGATCCGTGCAATGTTTGTAGAGGGAAATGAACTTGCCGCCAGGGTGGGAAGAGAGAACGTGTATGATTTTTCATTGGGGAATCCTGCAACACCGGCTCCGGCAGCATTGAACGAGGCAATTAAGCAACTGGTGGATGAGACCGATCCGCTGGTTTTACATGGATATATGGACAATGCCGGTTACCCGGATGTTCGTCAGGCGGTTGCAGAGAACTTAAACAAGCGTTTTGGAACTGCATTTACTTCCCATAATATTGTGATGACAGTGGGAGCAGCGGGAGGATTGAACATTATTTTTAAAACAATCTTAGATCCGGGTGACGAGGTGATCGTGTTTGCCCCATATTTCGGAGAGTACAAGAGTTATGCAGCTAATTTTGATGCGGAAGTCGTGGAAGTGGCACCGGATTTTGAAACATTCCAGCCAGATCTGATGGCATTTGAAAAAGCGATCAATGAAAAGACCAAGGCAGTGATCGTGAACACACCAAACAATCCGACAGGTGTGATCTATCATGAAGAAACCATGAAAAAGATGGCTGAGACTCTGGAAAAGAAGGAAAAAGAGATTGGACACGAAATTTATCTGATTTCCGATGAGCCTTACCGTGAACTTGTCTACGATGGAAATCAAGAGGATTTCCTGACGAAATACTATAGGAATACAATTGTAGGTTATTCCTTCAGCAAATCCCTTTCCCTTCCGGGTGAGCGTATTGGATATGTGGTTGTTCCGGATGAGGTGGAAAATGCAGATCAGGTCATTGACGGCATTGTTGTATCCAACCGTACCCTTGGTTTTGTAAATGCACCGTCTCTGCTTCAGAAAGCGGTAGCAAAATGTCTGGATGAGAAAACCAATCTGGCATTTTATGATGAAAACAGAAAGATGTTATACGAGGGACTGCAAAAGCTCGGTTTCCATTGCATCAAACCGGAAGGTGCTTTTTATATGTGGGTAAAATCTCCGGAAACGGACGAAGAAAAATTTGTTGCAGCAGGTAAAAAATACAATATCATCATGGTAAAGGGCAGCGCATTCGGATGTGCAGGCTATGTCCGTCTTGCTTACTGTGTTTCCCATGAGACGGTAAAAAATGCCCTGACTGCGTTTGAAAAACTGGCAGAAGATTACGGATTGTATACTGAATGAAATGACTCGGAAATGAGCAGATTGTAATGAATTTGTGAAATATATCAGGAAAATTGAGAGAGTGGAGAGCGTAAAATTTATGAGTAACTGGGAAGAGTATGTAAGAACGGTGGAACCGTATGTTCCGGGAGAACAGCCAAACCAGCCGGACATGATCAAATTGAATACCAACGAAAATCCATATCCGCCCGCACCGGGAGTGGTAGAGGCACTGAAGAACTTTGAAACAGACAAGCTGCGGCTTTATCCGGAACCGACCTGCAAAGTGTTAGTCGATGCGATCGCAGATTATTATGGAATCAGGAGCAGTCAGGTGTTTACCGGTGTCGGTTCGGATGATGTGCTTGCCATGATATTTATGACATTTTTTAACAGCAAAAAGCCGATCCTGTTTCCGGATATCACCTATTCTTTTTATGATGTGTGGGCAAATATGCTTCGAATCCCATTTGAGACAAAAGCGTTGGATGATGATTTCCAGATCAAAAAAGAGGACTATTATGGGGAAAACGGCGGCGTGGTGTTCCCAAATCCGAATGCACCGACCGGAATCCTCATGCCGCTTTCAGAGATCGAGGATATCATTGCACACAACCGCAATGTGATCGTAGTTGTGGATGAGGCATACATTGATTTTGGCGGGGAGTCTGCGCTGCCTTTGATCGAAAAATATGACAATCTTCTCGTGGTACAGACCTTTTCAAAATCGCGTTCCCTGGCAGGTATGCGGCTTGGCTTTGCGATGGGAAATGAAAAGCTGATCCGGTATATCAATGATGTGAAATATTCTTTCAATTCCTACACGCTCAATCAGACAGCGCTTTCGCTTGGCGTGCAGGCAATAAAGGACAGGGAGTATTTTGAGGAAACCTGTGCAAAAGTCATCGCTACAAGGGAATGGACGAAGTGCGAACTGAAAAAACTTGGATTTTCTTTTGGGGATTCCATGAGCAACTTTATTTTTGCAACACATGAAAGAGTTCCTGCAAAAGAAATATTTGAAGCACTCCGGAAGCATAACATTTTCGTGCGCTATTTTTCCAAGCCGAGAATTAGCAATTATCTGCGTATCAGCATCGGAACCCAGCAGGAGATGGAGCGTCTGACTGCTTTTCTGGCTGTTTTTCTGGGAGAATAACAGGATACCATCAGGTATAAATTAAAGTTATAGTTAATATGAAAATAAGTGTTGCTTTTTTAACTGGATTCGACTATTATAGAATTTGCATCTGTAACACTTTAGTGTGTAAAACAGATATTTACTTTAAAACTTTACTATGATAAAATGTGAGTAGATTGGAAGTTTCTGATTATAGTAAGAGATGATATCATTTTGATTTATGAGAAGGAGAAAGTAAAATGAGCAAGAAACTAAGGACCGAGGCAGTAGACCATCTTTTTGATGCGATTTTAAGCCTGGAAAACAGAGAAGAATGTTATACTTTTTTTGAAGATGTCTGCACTGTGAATGAACTGCTTTCCTTATCACAGCGATTTGAGGTTGCCAAGATGCTGCGCGACCAGAAAACATATCTTGATATTGCAGAGAAAACAGGTGCTTCCACAGCGACCATCAGCCGTGTAAACCGTTCTTTGAATTATGGGAATGACGGATATGACATGGTATTTGCCAGAATGGCTGCATCAGAGACAAACGAAGCGTAAAACAGAATAGAAAAACCCGGAAAAAAAGAAAAACCCGGAGCTGCACGGATCATGTCTGGTATAGACAGTGTTCCATTCAGCACCGGGTTTTATTTTTCTTTTTTGGAAGGATCTTTTTCTTCGTGCAGCATCTGATCGACAATGCGTTCGATAATTGTTTTTTTCAGGTAGACATCATAGCTTAACATGCAGATAAAACTGAATGTCCGTAAAAGCTCTGCATCCTCACCTTCCATGCCCTCAAAAGTTTTCATGGAGGTGTTAAACTTCTTTGCAAGGTCTTTCATGATATTTAAGGTTTCCTGATGCTCCAGACCGAACACTTCTTTATAGATATCCTCAAGACTCATCTCGGAGCTGCCTTTTCCAAAATATCTGTCCGTGATCGGATTTAAGATACTCTGGATGTCACTGATGCTTAAGATACTTTTAAAATAGTAGATAAAGATCAAAGTCAGCACATGTTCTTTGGAATATTTTTTCTTTTCAGGTGGAGGAAGAAGATCGTTTTTTGCATAATTGTTGATCATGGTCTTAGTCAGGATCTTATCGTCCTCATGCCGCTTGGATGTGGCAAGCTGGGAATCCATAAATGTTGTCACCTGATCCATGTAAAGATCGATATTCGGGATATCTTCCGGTTTTACATAGTCGATTTTGTTAAATTCATCTAATATATCACTTAAAAATTGTTTTGTATTCATTTTTTTACCTGCTTTTACTCTTACTAGTTCAATCGTATTCTCTACATCAGATTATATAGTATTGAAAACTAGATGACAAGATACAATTGAATTTAATTGTATGAATTTGAATGTGGACGGTCGTAGATTTTTTCTGACGCAAAGGACGGTTATTTTTTATTGTTAAAAAAAGAAAATATGTTCGATTTTACTGTTCATAAGCAGGGATAATGTGTTACAATAGATGGGAATATGATATTGTAATAAAAAAGGGATTGAATATTACAAACAACAACGGAAATGGAGATGTCTATGAGCATTTATGATACATTGAACGAACAGCAGAGAGAAGCGGTATTTCACACGGAGGGACCGGTTCTGATCTTGGCGGGTGCAGGTTCCGGAAAAACGAGGGTTCTGACACATCGAACCGCTTATCTGATCGAAGAAAAGGGCGTGAATCCATACAATATTATGGCGATCACCTTTACGAACAAAGCGGCAGGTGAGATGCGTGAGAGGATCGACCAGCTTGTGGGATATGGCTCTGAGAGCATCTGGGTATCAACGTTCCATTCTACCTGTGTGCGCATTTTAAGACGTCATATTGACCGTATCGGGTTTGACACTAATTTCACAATTTATGATTCCGATGACCAGAAAACACTGATGAAGGATATCTGTAAGCGTCTGAATGTGGATACCAAGATTTACAAAGAGCGGAGTCTGCTTGCTGCGATTTCCAAAGCAAAAGATGAACTGGTAGATCCACAGGAATTTTCTCTCCGGGCGGCTGCTTCCGGGGATTTTGCGAAACGGAAACAGGCAGAGATCTACAGAGAGTATCAGGATGCACTGCGGCGGAATAATGCGCTTGATTTTGATGATCTGATCGTAAAGACGGTTGAATTGTTTCAAACGGATGATCAGGTGTTAGACTACTATCAGGAACGCTTCCGCTATATTATGGTGGACGAGTATCAGGATACGAATACGGCACAGTTTGAACTGATCAGTATTCTTGCCAGAAAGTATAAGAACCTGTGTGTCGTTGGTGATGATGACCAGTCTATCTATAAGTTCCGCGGCGCCAATATTTATAATATTCTGAATTTTGAAAAACATTTTCCGGAGGCAGTGACGATAAAACTGGAACAGAATTACCGTTCTACACAGAATATTTTAAATGCTGCAAACGGAGTGATCTCCAACAATATGGGACGAAAAAGAAAGACACTCTGGACAGACAATGAAGAGGGGAAAAAGATCGGTTTCAAGCAGTTTGAGACAGGCTATGAAGAGGCAGAGTATGTCGCAAAGGACATCAATGCCTGTGTGAAGGACGGCAGATATCATTACGGTGACTGCGCTGTTCTCTACCGCACAAACGCACAGTCCCGTCTTTTTGAGGAAAAATTTATCGTATCCAATATTCCATATAAGATTGTCGGCGGCGTGAACTTCTATGCAAGAAAAGAGATCAAAGACCTGCTTGCCTATTTGAAAACGATCGATAATGCAAGAGATGATCTTGCTGTCCGCAGGATCATTAATGTGCCAAAACGTGGAATCGGTGCAACAACCTTAAACCGTGTGGCAGATTATGCGGCTGCGGCAGACATCAGTTTTTATAATGCATTGAAAATGGCAGACGATATTCCGACACTCGGCAAGAGTGCTGCAAAGATCAAGCCATTTGTGAATTTTATTCAGGTGATGCGCAGTAAAGTAGAGATTATCAGCGTTTCTGAACTTTTGCAGGAGATTATAGACGAAACCGGATATGTGAAAGAATTGGAAGCGGAAGATACCGAAGAGGCAAAGGCGCGTATTGAGAATATCGATGAGTTGATCAGCAAAGTGGTTGCTTACGAGGAAGGCGAGGAACATCCGACACTCAGCGGTTTTTTAGAGGAAGTGGCACTGGTTGCAGACATCGACAGTCTCGATGAGGGCAGTGATTATGTTGTTTTAATGACATTACATAGTGCAAAAGGTCTGGAGTTCCCGAAAGTTTACCTTGCCGGAATGGAGGATGGATTGTTCCCAAGTTATATGTCCATCACTTCGGACAGTTCTTCTGAGGATCTCGAAGAGGAGCGACGCCTGGCTTATGTGGGGATCACGAGAGCCAAAGAAGAACTTACAATTACCTGTGCAAGACAACGTATGATTCGTGGCGAAACGCAATATAATAAAGTATCGCGGTTTGTTCGGGAGATTCCGTCTGAACTGTTGGACAGTGAACTGAGAAAGCCGGCATCTGCAAGAGAATCTTCTTTTGGAAAAGAGAGCAGTTTCCCATCTTTTTTACAGAACCAGACAACAGCAAGACCGAAAAGAACAACACTGCGCCAGCAGCCTTCCGGACAGAGTATGCAGGCAAAGGCACTTGTCACAAAGGGTGTTGTAAAGTCAGAGCTTGACTATGGTATCGGGGACACCGTATCGCATATCAAGTTTGGCAGAGGAGTTGTGAAAAACATCATGGATGGCGGAAGAGATTACGAGGTGACCGTGGATTTCGAAGGATATGGTGTGAAAAAAATGTTTGCCTCTTTTGCAAAATTAAAGCGTATCTGATTCTATTTGTAAGCAGGGACGTTTGTGTATCCGAAACTCTAAAAAATATATAAAATTTTTGAAAAATGTAAATTTTTTATATTCGAAAAGTAAAGGATATGATATAATGAGCGTAAGCAATGAGCGGTGCACGTAGATTTTTCTGGTGTGTATTGCGTTTAGGTTTTGCATATCCTAAAAAGTATAAATTAGAGAAGGAGCGGAACACTATGAACAAGGTGGAAGATTTCATCAATACGACAAAGTTAAACGACTTACTCAATAAGAAAGAGGAGCTGATCAATATGACAAAGTTGAATGAATTATTAAACAAAAAAGAAGCAGAAGAAAAGAAAACATCAAAGGTTGTATGGATTTTTGCAATCATCGGTATTATTGCAGCAGTTGCAGCAGCAGTATATGGCGTATATCGTTTCTTTACACCAGATTATCTGGAAGACTTTGAAGACGATTTTGAAGATGATTATGATGACGATTTCTTTGAAGATGAAGAGGACGAAGAAGAGCCGGCAAAACCAGCAGAGAAAAAAGAAGAAGAATAAAAATAATCTGGAGGGCTGCGGATGCAGCCCTTTTTTCTTGTGTAACAGATAAAAGAAATAGAAAACTGTGAAGTTAATAAAATGTCAATGGAATCATGGACAATTTTATAGTTGATGAAATAAAAATGCGAGGAATTTATGAAAAAAGGACAAATCATAGAAGGCGTGATCGAGCGCGTAGACTTTCCAAATAAGGGAATTATCAGAACAGAGGATGGCAGACAGGTTATTGTAAAAAATACGATACCGGGACAGAAAGTGTCTGCTTCCATCAATAAAATCCGCAAGGGAAAAGCAGAGGGCAGACTTTTAGAGGTATTGGAAAAGTCACCGCTGGAAGGGGACAAAACAGGATGTGTCCATGCCGGGGAATGTGGAGGATGTACTTATCAGACACTTCCATACGACAGGCAGCTTGAGATGAAAGCAGAACAGGTAAAAAAATTAATGGATGATGTGATCGATCAGGAAAACCGGGATTACCAGTTTCTGGGAATCAAGGAAAGTCCAAGGCAGACCGGATACCGCAATAAAATGGAATTTTCCTTTGGGGATGAATTTAAGGATGGACCATTAGCACTTGGCATGCATAAGCGTGGAAGCTTTTATGATATTGTGACGGTGGAAAACTGCCAGATCGTGGATGAGGATTTCAGAAAGATTCTGTCTGTCACACTTGCTTATTTTCGTGAAAAAAATATCACCTATTACCATAAACTGCGTCACACCGGATATTTGAGACATCTGCTTGTCCGTAAGGCAGTCAAAACAGGGGAAATATTAGTAGATCTGGTGACTACAACGCAGACGGATTTTCCGGGAATTGCCGCAGCACAGATAGATGAAGTTGAAAGTACGTTGAACAATGCACAGGAAAACGCATTTGCAGGAACGGAAGAGGAATTATTAGAGGGCTGGAAAGCTGCTCTTCTTGCAGCGGATTACAAAGGTATCATGACAGGTATTCTGCATACGAGAAATGACAATGTGGCAGATACCGTGACGAATGAAGGCACGGATGTTTTATATGGACAGGATTTCTTTTACGAGGAATTGTTAGGGCTTCGCTTTAAGATCACACCATTTTCCTTTTTCCAGACAAATTCCCTGGGTGCAGAGGTGCTATATCAGACTGCCAGAGAGTTTATCGGAGATGCACTTCCAAGCGGAACAGACGCAGATATTGCGGAACATGGTAAAATTGTATTTGATCTGTATTCCGGAACTGGAACGATCGCACAGATGCTTTCTCCGGTAGCCAAAAAAGTGATCGGTGTGGAGATCATTGAGGAAGCAGTGGAAGCTGCCAAAGAGAATGCACAGTTAAATGGTTTACATAACTGCGAGTTTATCGCAGGGGATGTGCTCAAAGTCATTGACAGCATTGAAGAAAAGCCGGATTATATTGTACTTGATCCACCAAGGGACGGAATCAATCCAAAAGCTTTGGAAAAAATCATTCGTTACAATGTGCCTCAGATGGTTTATATTTCCTGCAAGCCGACCAGTCTGGCAAGAGATCTGGAAGTTTTACAGGCGAGAGGATATGAAGTGAAAAAGGTCTGTTGTGTCGATATGTTTCCTTCGACGTTTCATGTTGAGACAGTTGTCTTACTTTCCAAGGGAATGGTCGACAGCAGAAAAGTGAAGGTGGACTTCCCCCTGGAGGATATGGATTTATCTGAATTCAAGGGAAAAGCAACTTATGAGCAGATAAAGGAATATGTACTGGAGGAGACAGGACTTAAGGTTTCATCACTGTATATCGCACAGATTAAGAAGAAGTGTGGACTGGATGTCGGTGAGAACTTCAATCCGGCTAAATCAGAGAATGCGAGACAGCCACAGTGTACACCGGAGAAGGAAGATGCAATTATGCAGGCATTTAGTCATTTTGGAATCATATAGATTGTGGATAAGTAGCATCGTGTGTTAAAAATATAGTAAAGTACGGGAAAAAGGACATTCCAGAACTGTAGATTTTACAGGTCAGGGGATGTCCTTTTTTGGCGTGCGCCTAGCGGCGCACGTTTCTAACGGGTTAAAGTCCCGA
>UMLO01034685.1_pt1 | contig 15833 bp, 17 predicted proteins | sample 1966551 | NCBI WGS metagenome assembly UMLO01 (sample SAMEA4836201, study PRJEB28245) | human gut metagenome | biome: gut microbiome; material: fecal sample | place: Denmark | collected 2008
TATTTCAAAGAACTATTGCGATTTTTTAGTGGACACTAATGACTTTAAATATAAAAAAAATAGCCAAAGAGGCATGTCATCTATGTTCTAATATACAGATTTAGCCACCCTGACCATTTTTAGTCAATCCTAATATCAAGCGTATACTCCCCCTACGAGTCCACTCCAACCAGGACTCACCAAACCATGCTCACCACCACTTGTATTTGCGCCATGATTATCTGTAGTAGAAGACGGGCCTCCACAACCACAAATACAGCATTTCGTACCACCGACCAAACGGTTCTGTTCTCTCTTACCCAACTCAGCCTTGCTTAATTGTGTAATTTTTAACTTTCTGATGTTTTTCATAATCTTTTATCATTTCCGTAAAGTTAACTATCTGTATTTTACGCAACAAACAAATTGACAGCAAATGCCCCGAACGTACCCATTTGATATCCCGAACGTATCAGATAACCTCGAATAACATCAAATATAAGTTTTTTACCTTATCCATCAAAGAGTTTTTATATTGACACGTAACATCAATATTTTCCTTTCCTCTTTCATCAAGAGAATGCAACAATGATAGCGTTGCCATTACCAATTCATCCTTAAAACTATCGGCTTGATTTACATTTCCAATATGAGCAACCCGTACATATTCTTGTTTTTGAAACATACAGCGTACTCCAAACCCATCCGAGGCTACAACCGGCAACCGATGAGCGATCATCTCCAATCCTACATAACTACACTGTTCCGTATAAGAGGGCAAAAGCCCTATATCGACAATCTGGTACCATTTATCCACCTCTTCCGGAGAAAGCGCACCTGTAAAATGAATTTTAGACAATACCGAGTAACAACTTTTTCGGACAAAATCCCAATTACCGGTAGAACCAACCACTGCCAAACGGCACATCGGATAAACTTTCACAATTTCTTTGAAAGCTTCGAGACAAACCATAAAGCCTTTTTGTTCCGTCATACGACCAACATAAAGCAATATCTTCTCATCATCCGGCAACATCATCTCTTTCCGAAAAACCATCTTCTGCTTCTCTGACCACAAAACTGTTCGTTCAAACAAAGCATTCGGAATCAGCCGTAATTTATCCCGCCCTACGAAATAAGATGTTTCCAACAAACGATACGTATCTTCAGACAAACAGACAACCCGATCTGCATACCGACACATTTCAACCTCTTCCCGATAAGTTTCCAACAGATAGGCGTATCGTTCAACCACATATTTCCGATCCTTTTGTTTCAAAATTCGAATATACCGGTCAACATCCCCAAATAAATGTAACGTCCAAGCCATATCATGGATCACATAAATTTGTTTGGACAAAGGATGCGATGTACGAATCATCTTCATCAATAGGGAGCACGGGCTATAATTAATCAAAAAAATATTATCCGGAGAATCCGGAATATACAACCGGAGGAATTTATCGATGATCCGGGAATGATCTTGAATCGATTTAGTTTGAAACGGAGGTAAATGAAAATGGCGGATTCCATCTATTTCTTCTATGTCGAAAACATCCTTCTCGGAATTAAAGACCAACATTCCAATCGTAATATCTGCACCGGACAAACAAGCTATCAACTGCCGGATATAAGTACTGATCCCGTTACCGGAAGAGGTTTCATAATCGTTCGTTATATACAAATGTTTCATAATCATTATATTTGTTATTTCAACAAAAAACCGGCAAGCCCATCTTTCAGCCCCAAAGATGCTGAAACATAAGTTTCTTCTGTCAAAAGGGTAGAACTCAAAAAAGGAGAGACAGACACCGGATACCGATTATAAAACGCATCCAAATCATCCATATCAAAAACAGTATTTACATGGTGTAAATTTTCCCGATATCGCCTATCGAATGGCAACGGATTCTTTTGAGAAACCGCTCCCTGTATTCTGGCCGAGACATAATAAAATAGTCCCTCCAATCCCGTATCTAAACGCTGGTCATCCAAACGACACAAATCCGTTTGCATAATAATCCGGTCCATTTCTTCACAGACTTCATTTCCATCACCACTTATAAAACGGTTCTGCAACAAGTATTCGATTCCCCAGCCAATCCCGCTCAACCCGGATTCAAAACTGATGGACAGTTCTGCATCGATAAGTGCCCAGATATCATCCAAAAGTTCTTCCGCTATATCGGTGTATACATCACAACCGGTAGATCGGCCATATTCGAAAAAGAACAGAGCGATTCCCATCTTCCCGTGAAACAGTCCCAAATCATTAATGAAGGGACTTTTCAGGATTAGGTGATGAACCATTCTTTGTTCAAAACTAAAAGTTTTCATTATCTCCATTCTCATTTCTCCTGATATTATTTTTATCGGGTTTGAATATATTTTTGCAATTCACTACGAGTCATGCTGCATACATTCAAAAATTCCTGACGATTCTCCAATTCAATGTCGGCACTTCCATACCAAGAATTTTCCTTGCGAGGATGATATAAATGGAATAACGGCCCACTTGCCCGATAAACTGGCAATCCCAATATCTCCATCCGCTTCACCCGCTCCGCATCTTCCGGTCCCCAACCATAGAAATGTTCGTTTTCTCCACCTGACTGCAGATGCACCTTTCGACTGACTAAAAATGCTCCGCCTACAGAATAAGAAAGATCTGCTTCCTCAACAATCGATTGATTTTGTTTTTTATAACGATTGATAAATGCTATTTGAGACTTTAGCTGGATTTCATTCATATATCCGAATTTACCATTTAACAATTTTATTCTTTTACCAAGCAGAAGTTTTCTTTTCCCGTCACCAATTCATGATTAGAGATGGAAGGACATAAAAATTTATTCGCACAACCACTGCATGGCTGCTTATCCCGTAAACGAAACCACGCAGTCGAATGCACTAATTCTTCAAAAACAAATTTCTTCAATGAATCCTGCGGATAGACACCTATAGGCTTACAATTCACATTTGCATAGACTTCACCGGAAGGAACGATCGTTAATTTACCAAAGAAATTTTCATTCAAAGTCTGCCGTCTGAAAATCGCCTTACGGCTAATCGGTTCAACAAGGATATCATCCAACGAACAAAATACATTTTCTTTGAAGAATGAAATATTTTCACCGGTATAAAAAGGTTTCATCTCGATTTGGACAGAAGATGGAAAATTCAATGCCTCCACTTCCTGAACACCCGCATTCGAAGAAACAATGAATTGCCAAATAACAGGATAAGAAGAAAACAAACCCATTTGGCATTCTACTGCTTCTTTGTCAAAACCAGAATGGACAGAAATAACCAATTCTGAATTTTCCCCTTCCAGCCAGTCCTTACAAGTTTCTGTCAGATGATCAAAATAAAGATAGTATGACTTTTTGAATTTACAACCGGACAGTGTTGGGTATATATCATGAAAACAGTCACTTCTCAACAAATTTCCTCCTAATATATTGACTTTATTGACACCACTTGTATTCATATCCAACAAAAGAGACAAATAATCAGCAACAGTCAAACCTCTTTTTTCGAAACAAGCACAATGAAGCGTTTGCTTAAAATAATCTTGGCAGCCGAAACAGCCATCTCTACACGATCCGGGAAGAAATAAAGATACTTCATTCAGATTTTCCAAAATCCGTTCACCAAGAAAAGTAAGATCTTCTTCCAGAGCCTTCCGTATATTGGTATTCAAAAACAACATAGGTTTGAATAAAAAAGGTTTAGATATATCAGATTCTGTCTCTACAATATCTCCGGAAAAACTATTCCTCACTTGTAATGCAAAATTATAAAAGATGGGATCCAAAGCCTGTTCCTCCTTTAAAACCAGGCAATATCCATTGCTGGCTTTTCTTAACGAAGCCAATATCTCCGACACCAACGGAGTTTCAGGAGCATGCAAATAAGCAGAATTTAAAGTATTATAAACCACAAATTGACCTTCTTCTCCCAAAATAAAAGTGTAAGGTTCCAGATAAAACCAATATTTCTTTGTGTTTTCCATGTTCTCTATATTTTTAATCAACAGCAATATTACTCATTACAGACTCATACAAATCCGGATGTTCTTCTGCGTAAGAAAGATAACGGGCAAAATAATCAGCCGACCTGTTCTTCCCCATATAACCCGGACAAACCAACTTTCCGTCTTTCTCTTCCAGCAAAAACATACACTGCCCACAAGCCTTTTGCAAGAAACAAGTCTTGCAATTTTTTATCACCTTCTCATACAGATCGTGATAATAAGCTCCAACCCTTTCATAGTCCAAATCAAGGATTCCATCTTTCAAAGTCCCCAGAACATGATTCTGCCCCATCTTTTCACAAGGGAGAATTTTTCCATTTACGGTAAGGAATATTTTACGCTCGAACGGACGACAGGTTCCGGTTGGGATATAAGTCGTACTATCTTCCGAATCAAACAAATCAATATAAGAATTATAGTAGTTTCCGGTAAAATCCCGAACAAATGTATGAAAAAAAGTAGATACAGAATCTTCCATTCGATTTTCTTCTTGCGACTTAAAAATATCAGACGCTTTATCAAAACTATCATATCGACTATTGAACATACGTTTAAGTTCCTCTTTTCCTTTTTCGCTCACCCCATTTGTATTCAATTCCGCAACCCGAGGCGTTTTACCGAATTCCTGCTTAATAAAAGCAAACACATCTTCTACAGAATTTCGATCATGTAGTACAGCATTAAAATTGACATTCTTATCGAAAAAGTCCGGATAAGTCGATTGCATAAGTTTTATATTGGTAAATACTTTAGAATAAGAACCCTTTCCCTGTTTATCTACCCGATAACCAGAGTTATACTCATTGCCATCCAAGCTAAAGAGAAGCTTGAAACTCTTTTCTACCAAGAAATCCATATATCTGTCCAATAAGACACCATTTGTTGTCATATTGTATGAGAAGCTAACGTTCACATCCTGCAAAGATTCTAAATAAGCGATAGTCTCTTTTATCAAACGCATATTCATCAAAGGTTCACCGCCATAAAATCCTACAGTAATATTTTTATTATAGGAAGTATTATACTCCGACCTCCACAAATCGCTAAGATGATCAATCAATAATTTCACATTAGCAAATTGTTGTAATTTTGCTTCTCTTTTGTCATAATTAGCATACAAATCGCCATAACCACAATATTTACATTGCAGATTACACGTATCTGTTACTTCGATCAAAAGTTGACGCAAGTTTGCCAAATTTATTTTTATTGCCTCAGAAGAATAATCTGTCTTAAAAGTTATCCCATCTTCAACAAAAAAATCATCCTTTCGCCCATTTTTGTAGAGCATAAACATCTTATGACTATTAGAATAAAGATAAGAATGCTTATTGTCTAATTTTATTACTTGTTTTTTCATGATACTTATTTTAAAGTTGCAATCAATAGAACAGAATTCCCCTCTTCTTGTAAATCATTAGGGGCAAAACCATATTTAGAAGCCTCATTATTAAACGCTTCTACAGGAACCTCACATACATAAATCCACAAGATTTATATTGCACGATAAACTTTGTATTCGAGAAAAAATCATTTACAAATTCAAATTGCGGATTTTTAATCCTCCGATATCGAAAACCTGCCAAATTCGCTTCACGGAATTGAACAAAATCTTTTACAAAAGAAACATTTCCATTTTGTTTATCATACCTAAGATTATATTTATTCTCATCTACGCACACAGACAAATATAAATAGTCTTTTGTATCACAAAAATCATACAACCAGAAATATCTCCAAAAATCATCTGACTTAATCCATTCATGAGAAACCCTAAATGCGGGCCTTTTCCTCATATACAAATTATAGATAGGCTCCAATTCAGCAGAAGAATCTACATATTTAAATATTGTATCTACCCCCCAATAACTCAATGTAAAACAATCATTCCGAAAATCGACAAGTAAATCCCCATCAGTCCAATAATTTTCATGTTTATCATATTTTGTTCCATGACTTATAATTTCGTCCTCCATACCAACATACGATGGATTATAAAACTTTTTATCGACTTTAAATTGACTATCGACTAACGCCAAAGACCATAAATCCTTTTTGGATTGAACAGGAATACGATCGTTCAAGAACACCAGATTATTATGTATAAAGAAACGTGGTTCTAACGTATTAAATAAATCAAAAGGCAGTGTTTCATCTATATGTTTAATAAATTGACCGCCAAAATCATAAATCATCATCCCCACATTTGTATATAAGTAGATTTCTTCTTTATCAAGGACAATATCCATATAAAACAGATGAATATATTCTCCAGGTCCCTGCCCTACCTTTCCTATCGAATTGATAAAATACCCTTTCCGGTCAAACCTGAATATTTTACCGGATTTTATATCATGAACAAAAATATTATTATCAGAAATTCGCACATCTTTAATAGAAGAAATCATTGAATGCTCTGTAAATTCCAAAGGCACAATATCCACAGATTCAGCCAATTCACTTAATAGGAATTGTTTACATTGTTTTTGAGCATTTTTTAACGTACCAACAACATCAATACATTTCTCCACATTTTCAGATAAATCTAAAGTAGCATCAGTACTTCGATCTGCACTTCGACACGAAAAAATAACACAAACAAATAGTACAAAGGACAAAAAAGGTTTCATAAATATATCTATTTAAGTATTACAGCACCTCTATAATTTAGCCATAGGAGCCGGAACCTCCAACTAAATGGTTCTGCTCTCTTTTACTCAATTCGACTTTATTCAATTGAGTAATTTTTAATCGACCAATTGCTTTCATACGCTTTAAATATTAAATGTCAACAATAATGATTTAGAAACTATTCCTGAAATTTTATCGTTTCCTTAAAATTAACTATTCGTATTTTATACCACAAATAAATCAATAGCCAATGTCCCGAACGCACCCATTTGATATCCCGAACGTATCAGAAAATTTCAAAGCCATCTTATTGATATCATACACATATAATCATTTTAATGTTGCGATCACCACTATTTGTTCATCCTCACTCAATTGTCCCAACAGTTTCAAGAGTTTATTTTTACAATCTGGAATTTTAACAGTCTCCTTTTTCAAATCTTCTACATCTATATACTTATCAATATCTTCAGAATCCATCCAATCGATCACATATTTTCCATTCTCCGACTTGTAATCGACATGAAAAAGACCACCACCTGAAAGGTCATTCTTAAAAAATAATTTGCGCTTGTCCAATATACGATGGATGATACCGGGAGCTGGTCTCCTCTCGTTTACCTTATTGTCGAATACGTAATACTGTATACTACCTGTTTTCAAATCATATCGGGCGATATAAGAATCTTCTCTCCTTCCTAAAAACAAATAAAGATAATCTTTCGATACCAAAAAATCATGTTTCCACAAAAAATCAAAGAAACGAATATCTTGTTTCCCCCAACTATAGGCCATTTCAAATGTTGTTTTTTCTTCAAAAGACAAAATATAATCAGGAACAAAAGTCCGGCTTGCCACATCATACTTATAAATCGTATCACCGGCAAAATAACACATCTTAAAACTGCCATCATAGAAATCTACCGTAGCATATTCACTTTCAGACAAACATGGCTCATTCAAAAGAACCCCTATCTGTGCCTCTATTCTATCTTTATGATCTAACACCGTTGGATTATAATATTTTTCTTCTATATTAAAGGTCCTATCAGCCAAAGACCATGTCCAAAGATCAGTTGCCGGATAGGTTAATGGGAAACGATTATTCACAAACCAAAATCCTTGCCATAAGAAAAATCGAGGATTGGCCATATAAAACCATCCTTTCGGATTTGTATCAGAAACAACTCTTTTAAATAATCCGTCATATCCATAGACTTTCATTCCCCCTTGTCCGCTTAACAAGAATATTTCCTTGTGCTCTTCATCTAAAATGCTAAGCATTATTGAGGTATATTCTTCCGGTCCTTGCCCTTTTTGGCCTATCTTAGACAAGAACTTCCCATTACGGGTATACAAAAATACCCCCTCGACATCATGGACTAAAATGTGACGTTCCGAAATTTTCACATCCATTATATTACGAAGTAAAGACTTATCCGTGATCTCTAACCGGACAAAATCAACCGTTGAAGCTATTTCGCTCAAAAGATATTCAGATTTATAAACTGACTTAGGTTTCGATGGAATCTTGATTTCAGCAACCATTTCGTTTACGCATTCTTCTCTCTTGTCTTTTTCACTACAAGCTAACAATAGTAAGAAACAAATAAGATATACAATTTCCATAACTTTCAGATAAAAAATTGTCAATGGAATATTTGTTTATAATAACAGCCCTTCCATTGACAATCTTAGGTTTATTTGTCATTAAATATTATGTAAAGGAACCTGTTGCATTGCCAGAAGTTCCACCACCAGGAGAATAGAGCCCACTTGCACCACCTGAGTTATTAGCACCTTTATTGTCCGATGTAGAAGAACCTCCATTATCTTCATAATGGCATCCACAAAGACAACAACGTTCACCACCGACCAAACGGTTTAACTCTCTCTTACCCAACTCAGCTTTACTCAATTGAGTAATTTTTAATCGACCAATTGCTTTCATATGCTTTAAATATTATATATCAACAATAATGATTTAGAAACTATTCCTAAAATTTTATCGTTTCCTTAAAATTAACTATTCGTATTTTATACCACAAATAAATGAACAGCCAATGTCCCGAACGTTCCCATTTGATATCCCGAACGTATCAGCAAAGCTAAAATTCATTCTATCTATAGTATTTCATGGTCATTTTAAAGTTACAATCAATAGTATCGGATTATCCTCTTCTTTCATCATATCCAGTTTCTTGATAAATTCCCTTTTCAAATCCTCACTCTTAACTCTCCCATTTTTGATTTCTACCATAAGATCTTCTATTTTTGATGGCTCAATCACTGAAACCCAATATTTATCAGAAGGTGTAAATCGAACATAAAAATCACCACCACATAAATCGTTCTTTAAAGTTAAGCGACGGAAATCATAAGACCGAAGAATAAATCCGGGTGAACCGGGTAATGATTTTTCCCGCAAAACAGCTTGTTTTTCTTTAATAAAAGTCTCCCCACTCTTTTTGGAATAACGGATATTGTAAAGTTTGTCACCTCGTGTACAAACAAAATAAAAATTCTCCTGAGTTTCATATATATTATACAAACAAATATACTTAAAGAATGACAGATCTTTAATAAATTGATGCGAAGTTTCAAAAGCCGGCTTATTCCCCATATTCAAAATATATTTAGGCTTAAGTTCTTTTTCTATCTTATCATACAAATAGACAGTATCTTCTTGATAAAAACAAACGTGCATATCCTTTTTATATATACTAATGAAAGGGCCAGACTCCTCCCAAAAGTTCTTCCATCCATAGGACAAAGAACGATTCTCCCAAATATCCTTTTCTCGTCCTTTGAAAGATGGATTATAAAATTCTTTTTTGATATTAAAGGAACTATCCAACAAAGCAACAGTCCAATAATTTTTACGAAAATCATCAAATACTGCGATAGGATCTACTGCAAATTTTTCATCATTAAAGAATAAGAGTGTTCCCAATGTTCCAACAAATAATTTAGGAGTTAAGATTGTTTGCAAAAACTGTCCTTGAAAATCATAGACATGAATTCTTCTTGTTGCAGAACTTCCTTTTCCTGCTTCAGATATCAATACCTTATCCTGGTCTACGATCAGTTGGTTCACATATAGATATTCACCAGGACCTTGTCCACGTTTTCCTATTTTGTTAAGAAAAGTGCCATCATGAGAAAATCTAAATATCCCATTTTTTAAGTCCCATATAAAAATCTCCTTATCTGTTATAAATACATCCACTATAGTACTTAACAAGGACTGTCCTGTTGTCTCTAAAGGAACAATATCAATTTTATCCGCTTCGCCACTAAGATTAAGTTCCACTTTTTCTTCTTTTAACACGTCTGGTATACTGATACGAACGATACTGTCTTCTTCAACCAAAGATTCAGTTTTATTTTTACCATCATGGCTACTGCATGAAACGACAAGGCTAACAAATAGTATTTCGATAAATTGTATTTTCATCATATTGATTATAAAAAGCACTTTTCATGATTACATTTTTTATCATTTCCGTAAAGTTAACTATCTGTATTTTACGTAACAAACAATTTGACAGCAAATGCCCCGAACGTATCCATTTGATATTCCGAACGTATCAGAAAATCTCAAGCAACATCAGATATAAGTTTTTTACCTTATCCATCAAAGAATTTTTATATTGACACGTAACATCAATATTTTCCTTTCCTCTTTCATCAAGAGAGTACAACAATGAGAGCGTTGCCATTACCAATTCATCCTTAAAACTATCCCAACCTTACATAACTACACTGTTCCGTATAAGAGGACAAAAGCTCTATATCGGCAATCTGGTACCATTTATCCACCTCTTCCGGAGAAAGCGCACCTGTAAAATGAATTTTAGACAATATCGGGTAACAATTTTTTCGGACAAAATCCCAATTACCGGTAGAACCAACCACTGCCAAACGGCACATCGGATAAACTTTCACAATTTCTTTGAAAGCGATTGATTTTATTTTTTATACCGATTGATAAATGCTATTTGAGACTTTAGCTGGATTTCATTCATATAATATAAGACTATTTTAGTTTAACGACCAACAATATTGGATTATCATCCTCTTTCAAAGAAGACAGTATTGATAATAATTTTTCTTTCTTATTTAGCATCAGAACATCTTCTTCTTTTATTTTGTCCATACATTCTAATAATTCCTCTGCTGAATAAACTTTAACCCATTCTTTCTCGGTTTTAAATTCCGGATAAAAAACAGGTCCTCCAGATAAATTATTTATAAATCCGGGGGGATTAACTACTCTAAAATAAGTACCATTGATACCTCCACTTCTAATTTCACCTTCATTTTTAATCGCACATGCCGACTCTTCTTCTTTGTCATATCTTACTAAAAAGCAAGCATTCTCTTTTTCCACCGAAAGAAATATATATTTTGAAGTTTCAAACATATCATCAACTCTCAAATACCGGCATTCTTCAAAAGACTTAACTGCTTTACGCTCTTTTTCTATATCATGAGAGTAATTTGTGTACAGAATATATTCATGATTTAACTTTTGACTTAAAAAATCATACTTGAATATAGTATCATTCCCCTCAAATACGAAATTCATATCATCTTGATAAAAACTATAAACAGGACTTCTCTCCGTCCAAAATTTTAAATTAAAATCATCTTCCCAACCGAAAGTATTCCCGTTAATCAGATTTATATATGCTAAATCCACGCTATTATAGAAAGAGGATAGTACATTTGCCGCCGTATCTTGCATCTGCAACAACCAAATATCTTTACCACCATCCATCAAAGGTAACATCCTCCTAAAAATATGCAACCCTTGTTTATAATCATAAAAATCACTTTCGCTACCAAGCATACTATAACCTTTTTCTGCCACAGTTATACTTCCGAGATAAGCTCCAGAATATGTATAAGATTTTATCTTATTTTCTGAACAGAAACCGGAAGCCACATATACCCGTTTCAATTCAGGATCAAGACTTATTCCAAAACAATGCAAATAATCTTCCGGTCCTACCCCAGAACGTCCGACAGCATTCAGTAACCTGCCATTCCGATTATAACGGAGAATAACAGAAAGATCAGCGGTCAAAAATAAATCATCTCCATCAATGCAAATTTTCCGGATATTGTTAAAGACATATCTTTCATCAAACTCCAACGGAATAATATCTATATCACTTGCCACATCACTAAGTAAAAATGTATCACAACCATCATCAATAGCTTTATCCACATTGATGATATTATTTGAGACAATCACTTTTGACTGTTCACTATTAGATCTACATCCTGCACTAACAATAAACGAAATAAAATATAATATTACATCACATATTTTCATTCATATATTCTTAATAATAAACAATAAAAGGCACGATGAAATCTGATATAAGATAAATCATCGTACCCTTTTTTATTCAATGCATATAATGACAATTTAGAGTATCACCAATTTGCATAAGATTGATATCAATAATATTTAAGATTCACAACTCAAAGATAACAAATGTAATATTTACAAAGTAAACATACCAACCGCAAATATCCCGAACGTAGTCATTTTATATCCCGAACGTATCAGTAAATCTCAAATAACATCATATATAAGTTTTTTGCCTTATCCGGCAAATAGGTAATACTATCGGCAATTTGTTGCAGATCTTTTTCTATTTGAACAAGGTTATTTGCTGACATAATGGTATTATTTTTTGCACTTCATTAGCAAGATGACCGCATTGTCCTCTTCTGTCATTTTAGAGGCAATTTCTTTTAATTCTCCTTGTAAGTACCCTTTCTTGTAGTCTCTGATTAAATCAAAGGCATCAAGTGATTCCACTGAAACGATCTCATCGTTGATGTTCTTTCCCTTTAAGCTTAAATATTTCTGATATTTGTAATCCCTATTATAAAGTGTATAATGGAAAACTGCTTTCTGCTGTTTGTCGTAAACCAAATCTTGTTCTTTTCCATTGTGTGCTTTTTCATACGTCCGCATAAAATCATATTTGTCAGTAATAATTTCAGAATAAAGAAATATTTCAGGGGTCATTGAATGATCACCCCCTAATTGTAATGAACAGATCCGAATTTGAAGAATTAGAATTACAGGTTCAACAAAGCGACCTGCCATTGAAGTTGTACCTGCAACAGATAGGTGTAAGTTATTCAACCTATCACTACTGGCGTAAAAAATGTGCTGCCGAGAACGACAGTATCAAACATGAGCTGGCTCCCATCAGCTTCAAGCAACCAACTGCGGAATTGACCTTGGAAGAACAGGTACCGCAGGGTGTATCCTTACTTTTTCCCAACGGACTCCGTGCCCACTTCGGGAGCGGATCCGAGAAATTGTTGATAGAACTGAACCCATAGTCTCGAAGGTGGCCATGTTTAGCTTGAACGATACGATGCGCTACTTTCTGTGTCCCGGCAGAACAGATATGCGCAAGGGTATCAGTTCGCTGTGCGGACTGGTGCATGAGAAGATGAGGAGCGAAGTGAAGAATGGCGACGTGTTCATTTTTGTCGGGTCCAGCCGCAAACTCATAAAACTGCTTCATGCGGAAGACGGTGGCATGGTGATGTACGTCAAACGGCTGGAGGCAGGTCGCTTCAAACTACCGGAATACGATCCTGAATCAAACAGCTATCCCATGGAATGACGTGACCTGGTAATCTTTGCGGATGAATTTGCCGGCCTGCAGCGAAAGGCTGAAGAAAAGCGTGATGAAGCGGTGGAAAAGACAGAAAAGGAATCCGCCGGGGGAAAAAGCCGGAAACGGCAGAACCGAAAAATGATAGAAGACCTGCCTGTACTTGAAACCGAGGTGATTAAGCCGGATGGCATGGACCTTTCCCTGTTCCGCAGAATAGGTGAAGAGGTAACCCGTGTTGTCAAACACAAACCGGGAATGCTCTATGTCGATGCCTGGAAGACGGACACCTGTTATGGGACAACAACCTGGCGGAAAATGTCATCCGTTCCATCACGCTGGAACGAAAGAATTACCTCTTCTGCGGCAACCACGAGGCGGCCGTCAACATGTCTGTAATCTGTTCCCTGCTGGCTACCTGCAAGGCACATGATGTAAATCCGAGGGATTACCAGAATGACATCATTGCACGAATGCCTTATCATAAGAAGGCTACCAATGAGGAACTACTGAACCTGCTTCCGCACAAATGGAAGTTGCAACATCCGGAAAGCGTGTTAACCAGACAAACTGCAGCAGAATCCGGTAATCGACCCCAATCGCAACATATAGGCTCAACAAAACGATAGCAACTGCAACTATTAGGTTCATTGTGACAGTTGCTATTGTCGCTGAGAAAGGTTCAACACCTGTAGTTCTTCAAATGCTTACACATTTTCTTGATTTCGTTATATAAAGCCAGCCCTTTTGCCGTAAGCAGGTATTTTTGTCTCGGGTGATTGGGCTTGTCTGGATATAGCACCTTGAGAAAACCGGCTTCGGAAGCGGGGCTTATATAATTCTCCAAAAATGTCGGACGATGTTTCAGACCGACTTTCTCCATCAATGCTTTTAACGATAATTGTTCGTTTGACAAAGCTAATAACAAAGCGCGAACTTGTTCGGTTACTTGTACGGTAGGTTGTTCGGTACTTGTACGGTCGATTTGCTGTACTTGTTCTGCCCTCAATTCTTCCGGAGCATTAACCACCATATATCGATTCCGTAATTCATTCTTTTCACCCAACAGAAGATTACGAAAGAACTGCTCCAAATATTCGGAATTACGCATGATGCCTTTTTGCACGTTTTGGTAGTTGGCACGTACCAGCGCATTACGGAAATACCACGAATGATTGGCGAACAGGTCGTTTGTTACGTCAAAGCCCATAGAACGCAGATAGAGAATTGTGAACACGGCAGTCGTTCGGGTATTTCCCTCACCAAACGGATGGATTTGCCACAATCCCGATACGAACTTGGCTATGTGGCTCACTAATCCATTCCTGTCCACTTTTGAATAGTCGAACTGGCGTTCTTGTTCCAAGTCGTATTCGATCGCTTTGCGGAGATCTGGAGCGGAAACATACAGCACCGTATCACCGCACAGTACCCATTCCGTTTTGGTAATGTTGTAATCGCGGATTTGCCCCGCAAATTTGAAAACTCCGTCAAAAATCCGACGATGAATCGATGTCAGTCCGACAAGTGTAAAAGCAAAAGTTTTCTCGGTAAGAAGTCGACGGATGTTGGTCGATGCCATATCCGCTTCGTGGATTTCTGCATCTTCGGGCGTATGTGCTATTTTCGATTGATAATAGCTACGAATAAGCTGTTCGGCTTCGTCAATTGTAATCTCGCCCTCAATATCTTTACGTGCGGTCTCAATCAAGTAGTCGGAAGGCTTCAAGCCATCGACGGCCTGCAACCCTATTGCGGTCTGCCATGCGTAACCCTTCTCCCGCTTCTGCGGCTCACCTTGGCGTATGTATTCGTTGAAGTCCATCATACATGTATATTATTTACTGCTCAGTTGTATCAAACATTTTTGCAAGTGAATGATATTCTGCTTTTTCGAATAAATTTATTTCACCATTCGTTCCCATCCGAATAACATCGTTACATGTTTTTAATCGTGCTAACATTGGCATGATAATTCCTATATTTCGCAGAACCAAACATATCTATCGTAGTAGTATTCTCAGAGAAGAGAGCCACATCATTTCCGATAAAATCAGATATGCCCTCGTCCGCTTCACCGGCCGTTACAAAAGGCAACTCTCCTGGGATTCGGTCTGCACTCTTCAGGCGTTTACCTCCTGCACCTCCATTTTTAGAGAAGTAGTCTTCAAGAGCTTTGTCAATCTCTTCATTCAAAGACTCTTGCTCGAGTTTATAATCCAATTTATAGGATTCGAGCCAGCTATTTGCTAAATCTGTAATATTGGGCTCAACGGATTGTATATTCTTTTTTGTTGCAAATATAACAAATATTATGCAACAAAAAAATGCTAAGGAAATATTTTTAGAGAGGATGATAATAAAATTCTATGCTGCTATTCCATTATGATATCATGAAAGGAAATCGTTTTTTCTTCTTTTCAACAAAAATGCGATTATATATAGCAGCGAAAAGAGAAAATATGCAGTAACGTTGTCTTCTCTTTTGGGAGGCTGTAATTTAAACTGTGTCATCAAGGAATAAAATATTA
>UMLO01024176.1_pt1 | contig 15378 bp, 9 predicted proteins | sample 1966551 | NCBI WGS metagenome assembly UMLO01 (sample SAMEA4836201, study PRJEB28245) | human gut metagenome | biome: gut microbiome; material: fecal sample | place: Denmark | collected 2008
CGCGATGACCGCACTTTTGAAGGACGCGCTCGACCCGAACCTTGTCCAGACGCTGGAGCACAACCCCGCCATCATCCACGGCGGTCCGTTCGCCAACATTGCCCACGGCTGCAACAGTGCCATTGCCACCAGGCTGAGCCTCAAGCTGGCCGACTACGTTGTGACCGAGGCCGGCTTCGGCGCGGATCTGGGCGCGGAGAAGTTCCTTGACATCAAGTGCCGCTATGCCGGGCTGCACCCCGCCGCCGTTGTGCTGGTGGCCACGGTGCGCGCGCTCAAGTCCCACGGCGGCGTGGCCAAGCCCGATCTGGGCAAGCCCAACGCCGAGGCCGTGCGTGCGGGCAGCGTGAACCTGACCCGCCACATTGAAAACCTGCAGGGCTTTGGTCTGCCGGTCTGCGTTGCCATCAACGCCTTCCCCACCGACACTGCGGAGGAGATGGATGTTATTTATGACGTCTGCAGCAAGGCCGGTGTGCCCTGCGCCCTGAGCGAGGTCTTTGCCAAGGGCGGCGAGGGCGGCAAAGCACTGGCCGAGACCGTGCTGTCCATCCTGGACGACAGCGCCGAGGTGCAGTACACCTACGAGCTGGACGCGCCGCTGACGGATAAGATCGAGGCCGTCGCCACGAAGATCTACCGCGCGGGCCGCGTAAGCTACACCGCCGCCGCAAAAAAGACGCTGGACGAGCTGACCGCGCTGGGTTATGGCAAGCTGCCGGTCTGCATTGCCAAAACGCAGTATTCCTTCAGCGACAACGCCAAGCTGACGGGTGCGCCCGAGGGTCACACGCTGAATGTGCGCGAGGTGCGTTTGAGCGCCGGTGCGGGCTTTGTGGTCGTTGTCTGCGGCAGCATCATGACGATGCCCGGCCTGCCCAAGCCCCCCGCCGCTATGGACATTGACGTGGATGTACACGGGAAGATCACGGGTCTGTTCTGATTGGTAAAATTTTGGTAAAATCGTAGAATAAAGAATCCCCCTTCCGGGAGGCTGTAGGGGCCGATGACGAGCATCCGCCCCTACATTGTTCCCGGAAGGGGGATTCTTATTTATAGTTATCACACAGGCTTACAAATTTTCGCCGTTCGCACCAATGGCCCCGGCATACCATGCGGCGCTGTCCCCGGGGGCGGGCCGGCGTTATTCCGCCATGTCTCCCGCTTTTGCTTCCGGGGTCTCTGCGTCCTTCTGCCCTATGTCCGGGGCAATTTTTCCGCCGGGCATCTTGTGGCCGAAGGACGGCACAAAGAAATACTTGCGGATGATGAAGATCAGCGCGATGGCCACCACGCTGACCAGGTTCTGCACGGCGTCCTCATGACCGACGATCATGTGGCGGGCAATGGCGTAGAGCAGCACCTCCAGCACGCTGCCGGGGCTGTGCTTGGCCAGCATCTTGATAAACTCGATGCCGATGACGATGTCCAGCGCACGTTCCAGAAAGGTGCGGATCTCCAGGCTGTCGGCATCGGTCAGCAGACCGGGCATCAGCTCCACCAGCGGGACAATGCTCATGAGCAGGGCCGCCAGCACAATGCCGGAGAGCACGACTTCGAGGATGCCCGCAGCCTCGGCGATCTGGTCGCGGAAGATGCGCTTGACCCATTCCTCCCTGCCGTGCAGGGCGTGATTTGTCAGGCGTCGTTTGGGTGCAATCATACAAAGCTCCTTGTTTATGTATTTTTTCTATTTTATCATATTTTTGTGCCCTGTACCAGCAAAATTTTACAGGCCGTTTTAAAGTATGACAACTGCCCCCCAAGACCCATCAAAAACGACAAAAAGCGACGGTCAAAACCCTTTTGCACCGTTTTTTGGCTGAAATGTCCGCCGGGCGCTTGCATTTTTTTTGCCCAGCGTTTACACTACAAGTACAGGGCACATCTTACTTTTATTAAAGGGGGATCTTCCGTGGCAAACGCAATGCAGCGTATTGGCTTCTTCGCGGGTGTTCTGTACCATCATACCCTTTTTACGTCGACACCACAGCGCAGTGTATCCTGATGCGGAGCACTGCGCTGTTTGCTTTGTAAGGGAGGTTTCAAAACGTATGAAAAAAGTTGCGATCATCATGGGCTCGGACAGTGACTGGCCGGTGGTCAAGGGTGCCTGCACGGTGCTGAAGGATTTCGGCGTGCCGTATGAGGCGCACATTCTTTCGGCCCACCGCACACCGGAAGCCGCCGCCGCGTTCGCCAGGAGCGCCCGTGCCGAGGGCTACGGCGTCATTCTCTGCGCTGCCGGCATGGCCGCGCACCTGGCCGGTGCCTTTGCCGCCAACACCACCCTGCCCGTTGTGGGCATCCCGATGAAGGGCGGCGCCATGGACGGTCTGGACGCCCTGCTGGCCACTGTGCAGATGCCCAGCGGCTTTCCCGTGGCTACCGTAGCGCTGAACGGCGCGAAGAACGCCGCGTATCTGGCTGTGGCGATTCTGGCCGTGGCCGACGACGAGCTGGCCGCGAAGCTTGACAGCTTCCGCGCCGACACCGCCGCCGCGATTGCCAGGAAGGACGCCGCCATTGCCGCCGAAGCCGCAGCACTGTAAAAGAGACTTCCCCCAAAGGGGAAGCCAAAGACAGGTACACATACATACTTTACTATATTATACTATAAAAAGGAGCGTTTCTCATGAATTACGAAGTCAAAGAGCAGCTGTACGAAGGCAAGGCCAAGCAGGTTTTCGCTACCAACGATCCCGAGATCGTCATGGTCCACTATAAGGATGACGCCACTGCCGGTGACGGTGAGAAGAAGGGCACCATTCGCGACAAGGGCATTGTCAACAACAAGCTGTCCAACGCTCTGATGCAGAAGCTCGAGAAGGAAGGCATCCCCACCCATTACGTGCAGGAGGTCAATGACCGCGACACCTTTGTGAAGAAGGTCGAGATCGTGCCTCTGGAGGTCATCATCCGCAACGTTGCAGCCGGTCACTTCAGCCTGCGCATGGGCGTGCCCGAGGGCAAGGTCTTTAAGACCCCCATCCTCGAGTACAGCTACAAGAACGACGATCTGCACGACCCGTTCATCAACCACTACTACGCCCTGGCCCTCGACCTGGCTACCCAGGAGGAGCTGGACACCATCGCGAAGTATGCCTTCAAGGTCAACGAGGTGCTGAAGAAGATCATGCTGGACGCCAACATCCGTCTGGTGGACTTTAAGCTCGAGTTTGGCCGCCTGTCCGACGGCACGATCATCCTGGCTGACGAGATCAGCCCCGACACCTGCCGTTTCTGGGACGCCACCACCGGCGCACATCTGGACAAGGATCTGTTCCGCCGCAACATGGGCGGCGAAGCCGACGCTTACCAGGAAGTCATGAAGCGCCTGCTGGGCTGATTGCACCCGCACAATTTACCGTGCGCTTTCCCGTAGGGGCGCATGCCCTATGCGCCCGCAAGAGGCAGCCGACCCACGGGCGGATATAGGATCCGCCCCTACGGCTTTACCATTCCGACAATTGGAGCAAATAAATGAGCGAAATTTCCCAATACACCGAGTCCCTGCACGAGGAGTGCGGCGTGTTCGGTATGTATGACAAGACCGGCGAGACCGATATGGTCAGCGCCGTCTACAGTGCGCTGTACGCCCTGCAGCACCGCGGCCAGGAGAGCTGCGGCATTGCGCTGAACGTCGACGGCGTGCTGACCGGCTACCGCGATCTGGGCCTTGTCAGCGAGGTCTTTACCAAGCGCGTGCTGGAGGAACTGCCCCGCGGCGCAAAGATGGCTACCGGCCATGTCCGCTATGCCACGGCGGGCCAGCGCAGCCGTTCCAATGCGCAGCCGATGGTTTTGCATCACTGCAAGGGCGCTATGGCGGTCTGCCACAACGGCAACCTTGTCAACGCGCCGAAGCTGCGCCGCAAGCTCGAGATGAGCGGTTCGATCTTTCACGGCACGTCGGACACCGAGGTCATCGCCTATCTGCTGACCCAGAACCGTCTGCTGACGCCGAACATTGAGATGGCCGTCAGCCGCACGATGGACGACATCGAGGGCGCATACTCCCTCGTCATTATGACCCACACCAAGCTGATCGCGGCGCGCGACCCCAACGGCTTCCGCCCGCTGTGCATCGGCGAACTGCCCGACGGCAACGGCTATGCCTTTGCCAGCGAGAGCTGTGCGCTGGACGCCGTGGGCGCGAAGTTCGTCCGTGACGTGCGCCCCGGCGAGATCGTTATTGCCGACCACAACGGCCTGCGCACGATGGAGGACCACTGCGGCGCCGCGCCGCACACGATGTGCGTCTTTGAGTACATCTACTTTGCCCGCCCGGATTCCGTCATCGAGGGCACTTGTGTGCATGAGGCCCGTCTGCAGGCAGGCCGGTTCCTGGCGCAGGAGCATCCCGTGGAGGCCGATGTCGTCATCGGCGCACCGGACTCTGGTCTGGATGCAGCGCTCGGCTATGCGCAAGAGAGCGGCATCCCCTACGGCGTGGGCTTTATCAAGAACAAATATGTAGGCCGCACCTTCATTCAGGGCAGCCAGGCCCAGCGCGAGAGCAGCGTGCGCATCAAGCTGAACGCCATCTCGTCCACGGTCAAGGGCAAGCGCGTTGTGCTGGTCGATGACTCCATCGTCCGCGGCACGACGAGCGCCCGCACCATCCGCCTGCTGCGCGAGGCCGGTGCTGCCGAGGTACACTACCGGATCAGTGCGCCGCCGTTCGCCCACCCGTGCTACTTCGGCACCGACATTCCCGACGAGAAGGATCTGATTGCCACCGGCCACACCGTCGAGGAGATCAACGAGCTGGTCGGGTCTGACACGCTGGGCTATTTGAGCATCGAGCATGTGCAGCAGCTGGCCATCCACAGCAAGTGCGGCTTCTGCACGGGCTGCTTTACCGGCAAATACCCCGTTGCCCCGCCCACCGAGACGATGGACATTGTCTACGACAAGCCGCTGAGCCAGTCTAAGACGAATAAGAAGCTGTAATCATAACGACGGAAGCGCAGCAGTAGCGCAAACTTCTCTCCCCCACCGCCTGCGGGCGGAGCCCCCTCGCAGAGGGGGCCAAGCCTCCTTGCCTCCCTCTGCGAGGGAGGTGGCGCGCAGCGCCGGAGGGAGAGAGCTTGCCGCTGCCACCCGATTTTCCGAGTAATGTAACGCATTTAGGAGTTCAACATGGAAAAAAGCTATTCTGCCAGCTACGCCGCTGCAGGCGTGGATATTACCGCCGGGTATCGCTCTGTTGAGCTGATGAAGCAGTATGTGGCCCGCACGATGACCGAGAACTGCATCGGCGGTCTGGGAGGCTTCGGCGGCCTGTTTGAACTGGACTGCACCGGCATGGAGCATCCCGTTCTGATTTCCGGCACTGACGGCGTCGGCACCAAGCTGCGCATCGCCATGCTGCTGGACAAGCACGACACCATCGGCATCGACTGCGTGGCCATGTGCGTCAACGACGTCATCTGCGCCGGTGCCAAGCCGCTGGTTTTCCTCGACTACATCGCCTGCGGCAAGAACATCCCGGAGAAGATCGCCGAGATCGTCAAGGGCGTGGCCGAGGGCTGCGTCCAGGCGGGCTGCTCCCTCGTGGGCGGCGAGACCGCCGAGCACCCCGGCATGATGCCCGAGGATGAGTACGACCTGGCCGGTTTCACCGTCGGCGTCGTGGACAAGGCAAAGATTTTGGACAACTCCACGATGCAGCCGGGCGATGTCATCATCGCACTGCCCTCCACGGGCGTGCACTCCAACGGTTTCTCGCTGGTACGCAAGATTTTTGACATTGACAACAACCCCGATGTGCTGAAAAAGACCTTCGACGGCATGGACAAGCCCCTGGGCGAGGCCCTGCTGGCCCCCACGAAGATCTACGTCAAGCCCGTGCTGGCTGTCATGGACGAGATCACGGTCAAGGGCGTGTCCCACATCACCGGCGGCGGCTTCTATGAGAACATTCCCCGCAGCCTGAAGAAGGGCTGTGCGGCCCGCATCGCCAAGGCCGATGTGCGCACCCCTGCCCTGTTCGACGTCATGCAGCGCGAGGGCGGTATCTCCGAGCACGATATGTTCAACACCTTCAACATGGGCGTCGGCATGGTGCTGACCGTCGCGCCCGAGGACGCGGACAAGGCCATTGCCATTCTGAAGGCCCACGGCGAGGACGCCTACCGTCTGGGCACCATCGTCGAGGGCGACGGGGTCGAGCTGGTATGAAGCGTGTAGCGGTACTGGTATCGGGCGGCGGCACGAATTTACAGGCCCTGCTGGAAAGCGAGCGCCGCGGCGAGAACCCGAACGGCAAAATCGAGCTGGTCGTTGCCAGCAAGCCCGGCGTCTACGCGCTGGAGCGCGCCGCCAATTTCGGTGTGGAATCCGCTGTTGTCAGCCGCAGGGACTACGCTGACAGCGCAGCGTTTGACGCCGCTCTGCTGGACACCCTGCAGAAGCACAGTATTGACGTGGTCGTGCTGGCAGGATTTTTGAGCGTGCTGGGCGAAAAGGTCATTGCGGCCTACCGCAATAAAATCATCAATGTTCATCCCAGCCTGATCCCCAGCTTCTGCGGCCCCGGCTTCTACGGACTGCGCGTGCACGAGGCCGCGCTGGCCCGCGGCGTGAAGCTGACCGGCGCTACCGTCCACCTTGTAAACGAGGAATGCGACGGCGGGCCCATTCTGCTGCAAAAGGCCGTGGCCGTGGAGCCCGGCGACACCCCCGAGACGCTGCAGAAGCGCGTCATGGTCGAGGCCGAATGGCAGCTGCTGCCCAAGGCGCTGGCGATGGTGTGCAGTGACGAGGTGTAAAATCGCAACAATGGCAAAGTTCTCTCCCCCACCGCCTGCGGGCGGAGCCCCCTCGCAGAGGGGGCCAAGGCTTCCAGGCTCCCTCTGCGAGGGAGCTGTCCGCGCAGCGGACTGAGGGAGAGAGCCTTGCCACCACATCCCGTTTTATGTTTTTGTATACACCAAAACGAGGTCATTATGAAAAAAAACATCTACAAATATCTTGCCGGGAATGACTACCCCGGGCGCGGCATTGTGCTGGGCAAAAGCCCCGACGGGCAGAAGGCGTTCGTCGCCTACTGGATCATGGGCCGCAGCGCCAACAGCCGCAACCGTGTGTTTGAGCCTATCGACGGCGGCATCCGCACGGTGGCCGCTGACCCGGCCAAGCTCGAGGACCCGCACCTCATCATCTACAACGCCGTGCTGACCCTGCGGGAGACCACCGTGGTCACGAACGGCGACCAGACCGACACGATTGCCCGGTTCATGAACGGCAACCTTTTCCCCGGCTACAGCTTTGAGGCTGCGCTGGCGACCCGCACCTATGAGGACGACGCGCCGAACTTTACCCCGCGCATCTCCGGCGTCGTCGATATGCGCCGCGGCGGCTACAAGCTGTCCATCGTCAAGTCCGACGAGGGCAACGTCGAGAGCGTGCAGCGCCAGACCTTCGACTACCCGCAGCCCGTGGCTGGTGAGGGACACTTCATCAGCACTTACGTCAAGAACGGTGCGCCGATCCCCAGCTTTGCGGGTGAGCCGCTGCGCGTCGCCATCGACACGAACGACGCGGACAAGTTTGCCGACAAGCTGTGGGCGAGCCTGAACGAGGACAACAAGGTCAGCCTGTTTGTCCGCAGCATCGAGCTGGAAACCGGCGAGTACGAGGACATTATCCTGAATAAATACACCGCTGTGGAGGGTTAATATGAACGAATTTCAGCTGAAATACGGCACGAACCCCAACCAGAAGCCCGCCCGCATCTACATGGCGGACGGCAGTGACCTGCCTGTGCAGATTTTGAACGGACGCCCGGGCTACATCAACTTTCTGGATGCGTTCAACTCCTGGCAGCTCGTGCGCGATTTGAAGAAGGCACTCGGCCAGCCCGCTGCCGCCAGCTTCAAGCACGTCTCCCCCGCCGGTGCGGCCATCGGTCTGCCGCTGGATGAGACCCTGCGCGCCATGTACCACATTGCGCCGGAGACCGAGCTTTCCCCGCTGGCCTGCGCCTACGCCCGTGCCCGCGGTGCGGACCGTATGTCCAGCTTCGGCGACTGGATCGCGCTGTCCGATGTCTGCGACCTGAGCACCGCGAAGCTGATTCAGCACGAGGTCTCCGACGGCATCATTGCGCCCGGCTACGACGCCGACGCGCTGGAGGTGCTGAAATCCAAGAAGAAGGGCGGCTACGCCATCGTCCAGATCGACGCCGACTACGAGCCGAAGCCGCTGGAGACCCGCACGGTCTTTGGCGTGACCTTCGAGCAGGGCCGTCAGGACCTGGACATTTCCAATGAGACGATGCTGCAGAACGTTGTGACCGAGAACAAGGTCATCAGCGACGAGCAGCGCCGCGACCTCATCATCAGCCTGATCGTACTGAAATACACCCAGTCCAACAGCGTCTGCTACGTGCAGGACGGCCAGACCATCGGCGTCGGTGCGGGCCAGCAGAGCCGCGTGCACTGCACCCGTCTTGCAGGCCAGAAGGCCGACAACTGGCAGCTGCGCCACATGCCGAAGGTGCTGGACCTGCCGTTCCGCGCTGACATTGCCAAGCCGAACCGCGACAACGCGATCGATGTTTACATCGGCGACACGCCGGAGGATGTCATCGGCGACGATGTCTGGGCCGAGACCTTCACCGAGCAGCCGGCCCCGCTGACCGCCGAGGAAAAGCGCGCCTGGCTGGATGCCGTGACCGGTGTGAGCCTGGGCAGTGATGCCTTCTTCCCGTTCGGCGATAACATCGAGCGCGCGCGCCGCAGCGGCGTGACCGCCATTGTACAGCCGGGCGGCTCCATCCGCGACGCACAGGTGATCGACACCTGCAACAAGTACGGCATTGCGATGGCGTTCTGCGGCATCCGGCTGTTCCATCATTAAACGCAAAAAACAACTCGCCTGCGGCGATTTTTCGTCGCGGGCTGTTGTGCTGTCAAGGAGGACGCTTATGAAAATTCTGGTTGTCGGCGGCGGCGGGCGTGAGCACGCCATCATCCGCGCGCTGAAAAAAAGCCCCCGCTGCTCCGAGATCTGGTGTGCGCCCGGCAACGGCGGCATCAGCTATGACGCTCACTGCAAGGCCATCCCGGCCACCGACGTGGACGCCATGGTCAAATTTGCCAAGGAAGAAGCCTTTGACTATGTCGTCGTCGCCCAGGACGACCCGCTGGCGCTGGGCATGGTCGATGCGCTGGCCGCTGTCGGCATCCCGGCATTCGGTCCCGACAAGGCCGCGGCCCGCATTGAGGCCAGCAAGGTGTTCAGCAAGGACCTGATGAAGAAATACGGCATCCCTACGGCCAAATATGAGACGTTCGACGACCCCGAGAAGGTCATGGACTACATCAAAGCCGAGGGCAAATACCCCGTCGTCATCAAGGCGGACGGTCTGGCGCTGGGCAAAGGCGTGCTGATCTGCCAGAATGAGCAGGAGGCTGCCGACGGCGTCAAGGAGATCATGCTGGACAAAAAGTTCGGCGCGTCCGGCAACCATGTGGTCGTCGAGGAGTTCCTGACCGGCCCCGAGGTCAGCGTGCTGTCCTTCTGCGACGGCAAGACCGTCAAGCCGATGGTCTCGAGCATGGACCACAAGCGTGCTCTCGACCACGACGAGGGCCTGAACACCGGCGGCATGGGCACCGTGGCCCCGAACCCCTACTACACGCCCGCAGTCGCCGAGCGCTGCATGCAGGAGATTTTCCTGCCCACGGTTGCGGCCATGCAGGCCGAGGGTTGCCCCTTCAAGGGTTGCCTGTATTTTGGCCTGATGCTGACCCCCGACGGCCCGAAGGTCATCGAGTACAACTGCCGCTTCGGCGACCCCGAGACGCAGGTCGTGCTGCCCCTGCTGGAAAGCGACCTGCTGACCGTGATGGAGGCCACAACGAACGGCACGCTGGACAAGACCGATGTCAAATTCAGCGACGGCGCGGCGGCTTGCGTCATCTTAGCCAGCGGCGGCTATCCCCTCGCCTACGAGAAGGGCAAGGAGATCACCGGCCTGACCGCGGGCCAGCTGGACGCCGCCGATGTGACGGTCTACCACGCCGGCACAGCCATCAAGGACGGCAGGCTCGTCACGAACGGCGGGCGCGTGCTGGGCGTGACCGCCACGGCCAACACCCTGCCCGAGGCGCTGAAAAAGGCGTATGCTGCCACGGAGAGCATCCATTTCGACAAGCTGCACAAGCGCAGTGACATTGGGGCAAGAGCGCTGGCAGCAATGCAGTAAAAAAGCTTTCCCATCGGGGGAAGCTGTCACCGAAGGTGACTGATGAGGGCAAACTTCCCGCAGCTTTCCGTCAACGGGATACAGCGGTACACTTTCCCCTCATCCGGCCTCGGACGGGGCCTCGGCCACCTCCCCCCAGGGGGAAGGCTTTCCGTCCGTCACTTCCTGCAAATTTAACTCTCAGGAGGAAATACAATGGTATATCGCATTTATGTTGAGAAAAAGCCCGGCTTTGACGGCGAGGCACAGGGGCTTCTGCATGAGCTGGTCGATCTGGTCGGCATCCAGAATCTGACCGGTCTGCGCCTTTTGAACCGCTATGACGTCGAGGGCATCGACGCAGTGCTGTTCCAGCAGGCTGTGCCCACCGTGTTCAGTGAGCCGCCTGTTGACGTGACCTACGACAAGCTGCCCGACACCAAGACCGTTTTTGCCGTCGAGTACCTGCCCGGCCAGTTTGACCAGCGCGCCGACTCTGCCAGCGAGTGCATCCAGCTGCTGAGCCAGGGCGAGCGCCCCGCGGTGCGCTCCGCCCGCGTCTATCTGCTGGACGGCGACCTGACCGACGCCGACCTGGCCGCCATCAAGAAGTACGTCATCAACCCCGTCGAGGCCCGCGAAGCAAGCCTTGACGAGCGCAGCACCCTGAAAATGGAGTTTGCCATCCCGACGGAGGTCGAGACGCTGACCGGCTTCACCGCGCTGGACGACGACGCGCTGGAAGCGTTCCGCAATGAGAGGGGCCTGGCGATGGACCATGCGGACATCGTGTTCTGCCAGAACTACTTCAAATCCGAACACCGCGACCCGACCATCACCGAGATCCGTCTGATCGACACCTACTGGTCCGACCACTGCCGCCACACGACGTTCGGCACGATCCTGGGCGACGTGAAGATCGACGACGAGCTTGTGCAGGCCGCATTTGACCGCTACATGGCACTGCGCGCCGAGACGGGCCGCGACAGGAAGAACCGCACCCTGATGGACTGCGCGACCATCGGTGCCAAGGCGCTGAAGCAGCGCGGCATTCTGAAGAACCTTGACGAGAGCGAAGAGATCAACGCCTGCACCGTCAAGATCAAGTGCGACGTGGACGGTGAGCAGCAGGACTGGCTGTTCCTGTTCAAGAACGAGACCCACAACCACCCCACCGAGATCGAGCCCTTCGGCGGCGCGGCGACCTGCATTGGCGGTGCCATCCGTGACCCGCTGTCCGGACGCAGCTATGTCTATCAGGCCATGCGCGTGACCGGTGCAGCTGAACCGCTGAAGCCTGTTTCCGAGACAATGCCCGGCAAGCTGCCCCAGCGCAAGCTGGTCACGACGGCTGCCGCGGGCTATTCCAGCTACGGCAACCAGATCGGCCTTGCCACCGGTCAGGTAGCAGAGCTGTACCACCCCGGCTACGCCGCCAAGCGGATGGAGATCGGCGCAGTTGTCGGCGCGACGCCTGCCAGCCATGTCCGCCGCGAGGAGCCCGCCCCCGGTGATGTCGTCATCCTGCTGGGCGGACGCACGGGCCGCGACGGTGTCGGCGGTGCCACCGGTTCCTCCAAGGCGCACAAGCTGACGAGCCTTGAGACCTGCGGTGCCGAGGTGCAGAAGGGCAACGCGCCCATCGAGCGCAAGCTGCAGCGCCTGTTCCGCCGCGAGGACGCCTGCCGCCTTATCAAGCGCTGCAACGACTTCGGCGCAGGCGGTGTGTCTGTCGCCATCGGTGAGCTGGCCGACGGCCTGCACATCGACCTGAACAAGGTCACCCGCAAGTACGAGGGTCTGGACGGCACCGAGCTGGCCATTTCGGAGAGCCAGGAGCGCATGGCCGTGGCCGTTGCTCCCGAGGACGCCGAGACCTTTATGAAGTACGCCGCCGAGGAAAACCTCGAGGCGACTATCGTTGCCACCGTCACCGAGGAAAAGCGGATGCGCGAAGTCTGGAACGGCAAGACCATCGTTGACCTCTCCCGCGAGTTCCTGAACTCCAACGGCGCCGAGCGCCACGCTGATGCGCACATCCTGCCGGGCCATGTCTGGCAGCCCCAGTTTGCCGGTGCAACGTTTGAGCAGAAGCTGGAATCCATGGTCAGCGACCTGAACGTCTGCAGCCAAAAGGGCCTGGGCGAGCGGTTCGACTCCACCATCGGCGCAGCCACCGTGCTGATGCCCTACGGCGGCAAGTACCAGCTGACCCCGACGATGGCCATGGCCGCCAAGCTGCCCGTGGACGGCGAGACGACGACCTGCTCCGGCATGGCGTGGGGCTTCAACCCCTACCTGACCGAGGCTGACCCCTACCGCGGCGCGTATATGGCCGTGGTCGAGAGCGTGACCAAGCTGGTCTGCGCGGGCTTCCACCACGAGGATATGTACCTGACGTTCCAGGAATATTTTGAGCATATGAACGATAAGCCCGAGCGCTGGGGCAAGCCGCTGGCCGCCCTGCTCGGTGCGCTGGATGCCCAGATGGGTCTGGGCATTGCGTCCATCGGCGGCAAGGACTCGATGTCCGGCAGCTTTGAGGGGCTGGACGTGCCCCCGACGCTCGTCAGCTTTGCGACGGCCATCGGCAACACCCGCGACGTGCAGAGCCCCGAGTTCAAGAAGGCCAACAGCTCCGTTGTCATCCTGCGCCCCAACTACAAGAACGGTCTGCCCGAGATCGGCAGCCTGATTTCCATTTACAAGACCGTCGAGCAGATGATCGACGAGGGCAAGGTGCTGGCTGCCGCCACGCCGGGCTACGGCGGTGTGGCCGAGGCACTGTTCAAGATGTGCGTCGGCAACCATGTGGGTCTGCAGTTGTCCAATGACATCGACCTGAACGATCTGTTCAAGCCCGCCTACGGCGCGGTCATTCTGGAGCTGCTCGATGCCTCCGCCGGTGAGTTCCTCGGCTTCACCACCGTGGACTACACGCTGGAGGCCGAGGGCAAGGCCATTGACCTGGCCCATCTTCAGGAGCTGTGGGAGCAAAAGCTCGAGCCGGTATTCCCCTACCGCAAGGCCGGTGAGTTCGTCCCCGCGCTGGAGCATGACTGCCCCGCCAACAAGCGCGTGGCTCCCTCTGTGCGCCTGGCGACGCCGCGGGTCGTCATCCCCGTATTCCCCGGCACGAACTGCGAGTACGACACGGCCCGCGCGTTCCGCCGCGCAGGCGGCGACCCGCATGTTCTGGTGCTGAAAAACCTGACCCCCGCCAACGTGGCCGAGAGCTGCGAGGCGCTGGTGAAGGAGCTGGACGAGGCGCAGATCCTGATGCTGCCGGGCGGCTTCTCCGGCGGCGACGAGCCGGACGGCAGCGCCAAGTTCATTGCGGCGTTCTTCCGCAATCCGTCGGTGGCCGACGCAGTCAACCGTCTGCTGAACCAGCGCGACGGTCTGGCTCTGGGCATCTGCAACGGCTTCCAGGCACTCATCAAGCTGGGCCTGGTCCCCTACGGCGAGATCCGTCCCATCACCGAAAGCGACCCGACACTGACGTTTAATACGATCCACCGCCACCAGTCCATGCTGGTGCGTACCCGCGTGGCCAGCAACAAGAGCCCCTGGCTGAGCAAATGCGACATCAACGACGAGCACCTGATCGCCATCAGCCACGGCGAGGGCCGCTTTGTCTGCAACGAGCAGCTGCTGAACCAGCTCATCGACAACGGCCAGATTGCGACCCAGTACGTTGACCTGCTTTGCCGCCCGACGATGGACATGCGCTACAATCCGAACGGCTCCGTGCTGGCAATCGAGGGCATCACGAGCCCGGACGGCCGTGTCTTTGGCAAGATGGGCCACAGCGAGCGCAGCGGCGAGCAGCTCTATAAGAACGTCACCGGTGACAAATACCAGCCGATCTTTGAGGGCGGCGTGAATTATTTCAAGCTTTGATATTTCGGGAAGTTTCTGCTATACTGGAACTATCAGCTTAAAAGATTGTGAGGATTTGACCCAATGGCACAACACGACAAATATATTTCGCCGTTCTCTACCCGCTATGCGTCGGATGAGATGCAGTACATCTTCTCTGACGACAACAAGTTCCGCACCTGGCGTCGGCTGTGGATCGCGCTGGCTAAGGCCGAACAGAAGCAGGGCTTGGCCATCACCGATGAGCAGATTGCCGAGTTGGAGGCGCACAAGGACGACATCAACTATGAGGACGCCATTGCGCGCGAGAAGCTCGTCCGCCATGACGTGATGAGCCACGTCTACGCCTACGGCCTGCAGTGCCCCAAGGCAAAGGGCATCATCCATCTGGGCGCGACCAGCTGCTATGTTGGTGACAACACCGACGTCATCATCATGCGCGAGGGCCTGCAGCTCGTGCGCAAGAAGGTCATCGGCGTGCTGGCAAATCTGGCCAAGTTCGCCGACGAGTACAAGACCATGCCCTGCCTGGCCTACACCCACTGCCAGCCCGCGCAGCTGACCACCGTCGGCAAGCGCGCCACGCTCTGGATGAACGAGCTGTACATGGATCTGGAGGAGCTTGACCACCAGATCTCCCAGCTGGCGCTGCGCGGCGTTAAGGGCACCACCGGCACCCAGGCCAGCTTTGTGGAGCTGTTCAACGGCGACTCCGCCAAGATCAAGGCCGTCGAGGCCGACGTCTGCGCCCAGATGGGCTTTACCAAGGTCGTGCCGGTCTGCGGCCAGACCTACAGCCGCAAGGTGGACTACAATGTGCTGTCCGCCGTGGCAGGCATCGGCCAGTCCGCCATGAAGATGGCGACGGACATCCGCCTGCTGGCGAACTTCAAGGAGATGGAGGAGCCGTTTGAGAAGAACCAGATCGGTTCCTCCGCTATGCCCTACAAGCGCAACCCCATGCGCTGCGAGCGCATCTGTGCGCTGAGCCGCTACCTGATGGTGGACGTGCTGAACCCCGCCATCACTGCCGGTACCCAGTGGTTTGAGCGCACGCTGGACGACTCCGCCAACAAGCGCATTGCGATGGCCGAGGGCTTCCTGGCTGCTGATGCCATCCTGAACATCCTGCTGAACGTCTCCGACGGGCTGGTCGTCTACCCGAAGGTCGTCCGTGCCCGCGTCATGGCCGAGCTGCCGTTCATGGCAAGCGAGAACATCATGATGAAGGCCGTCAAGAAGGGCGGTGACCGTCAGGAGCTGCACGAGCGTCTGCGTGAGCACGCCGTGGCCGCCGC
>UMLO01053729.1_pt1 | contig 15363 bp, 24 predicted proteins | sample 1966551 | NCBI WGS metagenome assembly UMLO01 (sample SAMEA4836201, study PRJEB28245) | human gut metagenome | biome: gut microbiome; material: fecal sample | place: Denmark | collected 2008
TCTGATTGTAGTCATATAATGCGAGATTCTTTATATTGCTATAATATCTCTCCATATCACTACAAATAAAATCATCTTCGTAATCCATTGGATAACTTCGAGCGCCTTTTACTTCTCTGTAGGCACTAATTACTTTTGATAAAAGCATGGAACCCTCCTTGTCTGGAATATCTAATTCTATTGAAAGGTCCTTAAATATTTCATTTATCAACTTATCCATGCGATCACCTTATTTCTTTACTGTTCTTGTAGTCTTTGGCTTCGGTTCTGTTGCAGTAGCTTTTTCAGCAACTTCAACTCGTTTCCAGCCACTCAGCGCGAATGCGGAAGCCTGAATCTCAGACTCCACATTCATTCTGACTCCATCTCTTTCAAATGTAATCATTATTCACCACTCCTAGACTGCCGGATTCTGGCATACACCGATAGCATCCTTCTTCTGGTCAAGTACGAATGCATCGTAACGGATACGTCCCTCTACAAGATGTCCAGAGATACCAGGCGCATCATCATGAATCTTGTACTCTGTCAGCTTAATCGGTGCTGGCATAACAATTGGGTTTGTGATAAGGAAGTTTACGTTCTCCGGGAAGTAAGACTTCGGAGCTTTGATGATATAAACACCGTCAACCTCACCAACAAGTCCGTTGATTGCGATTTTTGTTGCCATATCACCTTTTTTAGTAAACGCCTCATCCAGTTTCAGCATGTTGTAGTAACCTGGTGTACACATACAGATTCTTCCACCAGTAGGAACTTTCTTGTTGTCAAGAATCTCCTGTACTGCAAGGAACTTCTCATAAGCGTTTGCTTTTGTTACTGCGACATCCTTAATAACATTTGCTGTTGGGGCACCTGCTACCAGTTTAGAGATACGGTATGTATCAATCTCTGGAATGATAACCTCATCAATCTGACGGGCAAGAGCTGCGCCGGCTGCCATAACTCCCATTGTGTCATCTTCACTCTTCTTGTCGATTGTGAATGTGAAAGAACGATCTTTCGCAAGTGTCATTTCCTGTACTTCATTGTTAAGCTCTGCCGGTGTACCATAGCGGTTAGAACCTGTCAGAGTGTAGTCGTTCATTTCTGCTGTTGGTACGGAATATACCTTTACAGTAGCAACACCGAGCCAATCATAGGCGTGGTTTATAAGTGCTGTTGTCAGTGATCCAAGTTTAAATCTTTCATCCACCTGTGGTGAATATTTCTCAGCGTAATTAATAGCCATTTTAAATCTCTCCTTTTACTAACTTTTTGTAATCAGCGAACGCGTTCTTTTTTGCGTCCGGTTATTGTATGGAAGATTAACCGTTAAAACCTTTTAGGAATAAATCAGTCTCTTCTCCTTCGCCCTGTCCAGCATTTACTGGAGGTCTACTCTTAAGCCATTCAGATTCAGCCGCTTTGATAGAAGCATCTTTGAATTTGCTCATGTTCTCAGTGACTTTCTCCATGTCATTTTCAAGCTCAGCCTTTGCAGTATCTTTTGCCATTTCAGCTGACATTCCAATAGCGAGATAACGATTTGTGGCATTGGTCATCCTAATCGTATCTTCCAGTCCTTTGACATACTTCTTATGCTCTTCCTCTGCTTCCTTTTTAGCTTCTTCTTCCTGTTCTTCGGCAGTCTGTTTTGCCTTAAGCTGTTTTCTGTAGTTTGCAGCTTCAGAAGATGCTTTATTGTAGTCATTCTGCAACTTTGCACTGTTAGCTCTTTCCTGTGCTAACTGCGCCATCAGTTCTTCTACAGTAGGCTCTTTCTCTTCCGGCTTATTATCCGGATCCTGATTCTGCTGTCCCTGTACTTCAAGGTTTTTGTTGTCTTCCATAGTTTACACGTTCCTTTCTTCGCGTTTAGAGTTCTCTCTCATCAGTTACATTTCGCGATTATAGACTTCTCTGTCTTTCGCGTTTGATAAGGCACTTCTCTGTGCCAAAATAAAACAGCCACATTTCTGTGACTGTAATTTCTATAAATAGATAATTGAGCACCGGCAATTTATCACCTGATTCGGATTAGGATTCATCGACATATCCTTTGGAAATAACATCCATGAATCTCCAACACGGAAAGCCTGTCCAATCGGAATATACTTTCCATTTACCTCTATATGGTCTTTTCTGGTGACTTCATCAATGATTGATTCCCACCGCTTCATTGTCTTTCCAGCATTCACAGCTTCCATATACCTAGTGTGGTTTATTGCCGTATTTACTTCGTTTTCAGCCATGAACTTTGCTCTATCCAAGGAATAGTAATAAGGCTCATTCTTATGGTTTTTCGTGCTGCCTATGACATCATAGGAAAAGCTCTTAACGTATGTTTCTAAGTATTTATCCACGCTTGTATGCTTTCTAAGCGTTTCCAAATAAGAATCTTCAATCTGCTTTCTGATAAGCTCATAATTAATTTTATTCGCTTGTGTCATTGTAAACAGAAGCGTCATTGTGACAATAAAATTTTCTTCCAGTTCTTCTGCCATCTGAATCCTTTTAGACTTTTCTTCTTCCGGAAGATTCATTTCTCCAAAATACTTCTTGAATGACATACTGCGCTCATTTTTCACAAGCGCATTCAATTCATCAAAACTAAGATTCGTGAACATCATCATCACCTGTCTTCATTCCATCAAGAATTGGCGAGTTTCCTGTCTGATCAGATAAGTCAGACATTTCTCTCTTTGATTCTGTTTGTGGAATACTCTTCTGAATTAACGATTTCTGAAACTCTTCAATCGTTTTCTTACTGTCAGCCCACGCCTGAGCTACATCAGGGAACAAATCAACCTGTTCCATTGCCACACGACCATTTACGCCAGCTTTAATCATTGCAACCATCGAATTAACCTTTGTAGCAAGGTCATAGGTCTTATTACGAATAAATTTCGGCTTGATATCCGAAATTTCCAATGAACGAAGTGGACTATCGAATGGAATGTCATTTGTGCTCTTAATTGCGATCATCTCAAGCTCAACGATCTCTGCTTTTCCACGGCGTAAAATCTGTTCTTCCTTGCAAGCACTATTTTCAGCAGCACTCCAACCGGAAGACATATTCATAGCTGAGCCAGTCGAACCGCCACCAGGATCCGTCTGAATCGGCACATAAGCTTTCTGCAAAATCGTGTTTCGCTTGCTTACAATATTTTCCTGCACTCCTTGATAATCAAATGTACTGGAAATTGCTTTCAATGTTGGCGTTCCACCATTGCCAGTCTGTTTCGCAACAATCCATTGTCCACCTACAGGAGATTGCGTCTTTCCACTACCATCTTTTGGTAACTCAAATCCGGTTCCAAAGAAAACTTCTTGCGTGGTTTGTGCTACACTATTTGCAAAATCAGAAACTTCAACGTTTAGCGCATTCATATCTGAAATCTGACGTTCAAAGCAACCCGTCCTGTCTGTAGCGCGATTAAATTCTACGATTGGAATTTTCTTGAATGGATTCTTTTCACCGCTTCTCTGCATGAATGACCAAGGCTCTTTCACCTTGTCACCATTGATTACTTCGCGCATATCGCGGATTTCATATCTCCTGTCCGGAGTGAACACGGTATAATAAGTTGTTCCATCTTCCGTTCTCCGGAAAGTGACACCTGCCAGCTTCTCTTGAAGCGCTGAGTTTCTGTAGATGCAGAATGTAAACAAAGGATTCAGCGTCACAAGGTCAAACGGTGCAAGTCCATCATATGACTTTTTAATGTCAACAAATTGATAACCAATACCATTAATTTCAACGTATCTTCCAAGCTCTTGGTCTTTTGAAAATGCGTATTCAGAATCATTCAGCTCGTTCAGCATAGAAATACCATCGTCCTGCAAGTTATTCTGATTATCCGTAGATTTTCTAAAATCTTTATTTCCACGTTGGACGTATGTAATTGGCTGTCCCCAAACATATCCAAGCTTAAATTCCGTAATTTGACTCGCAAGGTTATCTTGCACTCTAATATCAACTTCCTTACGAATCGTTTTCTTTCTTACAAGTGGCTGAATGCCTTTCTCATATCTCATAAGAAAAACCATTTCATTGGAATTCTGCATATGAACAATCATTGCTTTTTGCAAAACCTCAAAAATGTTTTTCTCTGTTATCTTATCAACGTCTGAATAAATCCGGCGCCTGCCAGTTAGTTCCGGATATACAAATTCTTCATTGTTGTTGCTCTCAGACACCGAATTCACCTACCTTTACACAAAAATAAAAAGCGCTACATGAATTAACACATAGCGCTCTTTAAGGAGACTTTTGAAACGAATTACAAGTTCTTCGATTATAATTATAGCACTCTAAAATGTGAATTGTGTGAAACCTCACTGTGACACATATTTTGAAAGCCTTTTCGATACCGTGGAGCGTTCCATGCATAAGATATCTGCAATTTCATACTGTGACAACCCGTCTTTCGTATATTCCAGGATTGCTTTGTCCTCAACATCTTTCGCGTTCGCAATCATTGTGTCAATAGCCAGTTCCAACTCGTTCAATCTGCGAATGTCGTCTTGAATCTTAACTTCCATCTCACGGCATTTCTGCTCCCAGTCTTTCAATTGCGCTATTTCAAAATCTGAGCATCCGGTAACTGTAAATCCTCTCGGTTGATATGGAAATCCTGGATTAGAACCATATACCTTTCCAGAATATGCAGATGGTTGATTCGCCACATACCTTTCAAGTTTCTTCTGGTCCTTTTCAAGAAGGACTTTTAACAATTTATAGTTTGCAATATCTTTTCTTGTAATTTTCATTTCATTCCTCCTTAAACTGGACTTGAATAAATTTCTGCCGGTCTTACAAAACCAGTAGTTACAAACAGTGCAAAACTCGCTAATCCATCAGGAACGTCATCATGTGGATTTTTTCCACGGACTGAATAACTTAGTAAAAATCCCATCATCTTTCCGTAGTCTTCTTTTGGTTTATATTGCTCACGATCCTTGAAAAGAACATGTTTCTTTACCCAATCTGCATTGACAATAATTTTCGTCTCTTTATTCGATTCAGTATATTTCGTAGTGATATTGCACCGTCCACCTTTTTCTTCAACTAACTTACTTACTTCCAACGCAACACGATCGCCACCGTTATTACTCTCAAATTGGCACTGTTGCATTCCGGTATTTACAATCAAATCAGAAGTTCGTTCATATTGGATTCCATAATTGGAATTATCATCACATACACATTCCGTAAGGTAAAAATCATTTCCGTACTGTAGCAAACATGGCAAGAACAAAAAGTCAGTACCTTTATTTTTCGTATCGCAAATTCCCCATACAGCATCGGGTTCAGTAATCGGCAGCGTAATAAATCTTCTAAGTTCTTCATCGGTGTATAGAAGTCCTTCACGCTCAATAGGCTCATTCTTATACAGGCACTTGTATGAGATTTCGTCCATTGTAAGTTCTTGGTCATGGAAGAATTCAACACTAAATCCATTGTACTTATAATCAAAGTTTGATTCTCCGGTAACTGGGTCGATATCTGGAATAGCAATAAATCTTGCCTTGCCGTTCCCTTCATAAATATCTATCAAACGTCCAATTACATCATGTACGGACCATCTGGTAGCAATATGGATTTCCTTGCAACCGTCCATTTTTCTCTGTTTAGCGTCGGTACCGTAAATTCTCCATAGCTTGTCCAGAATATTCTTATTCAGCGCCTCTTCAATACCACCTATCAAGTCGTCACAATACAGGTATCTGTTTGCACGTACTTTACCGGCATTCTTACTACCAACAGATGTACATTGGATATTAGAAAACGGTTTGTATTTATTGAAATTAATGGTCTCTCTTTTGGCATTGGTGCTATGAAATTTTACATTTGGGAAAATCTCAGACCAACAATATTCGTCTGAATTTGTAGTAATATCAAGAACCCCATCATAGAACATTCGTGTAATATCACTACTGTGTGAAAAAAACAAACTGAAATCGTCCGGGTGTCTTCCCGCTATCCATGAAGCAAAGAATTTCTCAAGAGTAGTCTTTTGGGTTCCTGGAGGCATGGAAATTGACAGGATATCAAGCTTATCGTCTTCCAAATCTTGCATAGACTGTATCAGCCCGTGTTTATTCAGTTGCTTCCTTTTTGGAGAATAGAAACGATCCGGTTCTAACCGCTTTCTTTCCAGATACAATAGATAACTGTCAAATAAATGAGGTGCTTCGAATTTTAATGCCTGCCAATATAAATCTTCGAATCGCACATCCTGATTCTGAACAAGTAATCTCTGCGCGGATTTTTTAACTGCTTTTGAGAGCTTAAGGCAATATTTCAGATAATCCGAATTATCCTCATACATATTCAAGCATAACTGCATGATATTGTCCCATGTACTGTATTTATTTGATGGCTGCATCTTCAATGCATTTGCTATTTTCTTGTATTCTGTAAAATTCCTTTGCTCACCTCGTAACAATCAAAAAGAGCCAATATCTGCGATTTCTCACAAATATAAGCTCTGGCTCTTAGGCTCTGGCACTAATCTTTCTTTACTTTTCCACCCGTAATCTTCGGATAATACGCTTTCTTACAGCGCTTGCACCATATCGGTGTATTCTCAATATTGGAATGTTTTTCTATCCGCTGTCCAGTCTTGTGACCGGCTGGACAGTAATACCAACCATTAACAATCATGTTATTCCCCTGTATGACAGGTGTTTGTAATCTTTTCGTACACATCTTCATACATTACCTGTTTATCCCCGTTGTATGTGTACTATGCATAGATACCATCTCCACTGACGGTAGTAGATGCAAGGCACTTATAATTCTGTAATGTCTTACAGCTCCATACGACAAATACATTGCTTAAATCAATCGGTGTCTCTGGTCTGTTCTTCTGATACCATTCAACAAGTTTCTTTTTACATACACTCTGAAAGTGATCCATTCCTGTGATAATCATGATTAATCCTCCTGTTCCCATCCATCTTGAATCATTTTAGGTTTATACGCATGTTCCGTATATCCTTGTCCATTGCAAAGGTCGCATTCCACATCGTAATACTCGTAATCATCGCAACATTCCCAGTATTGAGCTTTATTGCGCTTCTTTGTGATTTTTCCAGTCCCACTACACTTTGGACATTTATGGATTTTATTTCCCTGTATTTCTTTTTGCAATTCTGCTAAAGTTGTATTCTCTCCATAGGTCTTACACAATCTTACAGCATCACATATCTTCATCGTATTCTCCTCGTTCTTCCATAAGTAAACAATCGAAAGTGGTATATAACAACACGGTTGCCATTCTTCAACAGTTTCCTATGCATCCTCGATTGTTTTGCATATCCAAATTGGCGTACCGTTCAATGCATTCACTATCGCATACTGATAATCCTTGTATTTATTCCTGGCATCTTCAATCGTCAATATATCAGCATTACACGAAATATTATTTCGACTGCATCTCAGTAAATCGAAGATTTTTGCTAAACTCATAAATCGCCTCCGCTGCTATCGGTTCTCTGCCAATGAAAGAACCATCACCACAATAAGCACTGAATGCAATATTGCCGACAGTTACATTTGAGAAACCTAAAAATGGCGTCACTCCAATTTGATTTACTTCAAATTTCGGGATAAATTCATCCATTCCATATCCGCATACTGAATAAAATTCAAGAAATCCAGTTACGTTCCGTCCTGTTTTCTCAACGTAAGCAGTTAAAAGTTTGTTTACCTTAATCATTATTTTTTGCTACTCCGCAAATGTCCAGTCTTCTGCAAGCATATCTGCCTGAGAAGCGAGCCATCCCATCTGCACACCGGAAGTACCAACAAAAGCAATAGCCATATTCCCGATAGCGTTATGTTCACAATTTACAATCTCACCATCTGCTGTCTTGTAAGAAATTCCAGTTGCAAGCTGAATGTACTGTTTCTTACCATTCCAACCTTTACGTGCCACCTTAAGTCCTCTTTTCAGATAACGGATAGCATCTCCAAATCCAAATGTTGACTGACCGCCAAGAACACCACAATTCTCTTCATCAGCAATCATCCAGTCATCTCTCTGCGTGTGCATGAAAGTATATTCCACTCTCTGCGTTTCACGGATGTCAAGAACATCTCCCTGTCCTTTGTCGGAATCTTTCGGTCTGCAATGAATCATAATTGTCTGTTTTTCATCATCCCAACACCAATAACCATTCCAACCTGGAAGTTTTACCTTTGCTCCATGTTTCATTGCTTCAAATGCTTCTTTAAATGTCATCGTTACGTCTCCTTTCTACAGCCCCGCTCGCTCTGCTTTCCATTTCGCTACTCTATCTATCATGATTTTTCTCACCTTTTCTTGAGGCATATCTTTTGAAAATGTGGCAGCTATGAGAATTCTATACTTATCATTAAAAATTCCTTTTTTGATTTCATTTCTAGTAAATGAATAAAATGGTTCTCCCCAATATACATTCTCCAATGCCTTGTAATCGAACTCTGCCGTGTAGCATATCCCAACATCTCCGATAGACTCACATTGAATTTCGTCAGTATCGTACTCTTCAATTTTGGACCGGTCTTCACTGTATCGAATATTCCTATTGTTTATTGCACATATCAGCTCTGCTTTTTCTCTATTTAATGTAACTGCTTGAATGCAATAATCAGAATATTCTCCAGCCGTAATTACATACACTTTCATTTCATCACACTCCTAAATCGGCAAGGCAGGAATCGAACCTGCGACACACTGGATATTAGCCAGTTGCTCTACCACTGAGCTACATGCCAATAAGCTGAGCGGACTGCGTTGGCGTGTAGTCCACTCACTGTTACGGTTCTTTATGCGGAACACAATATCTATGTTTGAGTGAAAAGATATTGATTTGAAAAGGCGCGAGGCGTTCACCTCACTTTCTTTTCTTTGTTTTTTAGAGACACCGCAACTAAAACTCTAAATTAAAAACATGACTAGGGCTTCCCCTTATTCATCAAGATACAGTCATATTCTGCCAGTGTGACGATAAGTCTGAGCGTTCGGGCGCGACCCTTGGCTTCTTACCGCGGTCAAAGCACACATGGGATTGATACCCATAAATTTCACGGTTCTTTCAGATCATGTTTTTTTTCTACTTGCATTCCTTATTCCATATGCTAACATCGAAAAACTGCTTATTGAAGAACTTGCCATACCGCTACTTTAACGAATTTCTTGTGTTATACTCTGATTTCTCAGATTCAAGGCAAATCAGCTTATTTGAGATTTCCAGTTAGTCTGTGGTCTCTCACACCATCTTCACATCACCGGATTATTCTTGCACTGCAAGCGTCTATTCTACGCCGACCACAAGGATTCTGCATTTGACTTCTCTATGATGATACACTGCAAGGCATTGTTGACGATGTTCGTCTCCGCCGGCAGAATCACTTCTGCTGGAAAGAATCAGCTAATCCAGTATCCCGAATTAACCTATCTCATTGCCATCGCATCTCAGCAGGACTGAAAATCCATCTTCACTGAGTTAATCATGTTTAAACAGACCGAATAGGAATCGAACCAATAATTGCGGTTTTGGAGACCGCTGTTTTGCCAGTTAAACTATCGACCTACGGGGTAATTGGGAATCGAACCCAAACTATCAGAGCCAAAGTCTGATGCTCTGCCATTGAGCTATTACCCAATAAAGCTACCGCCCGGATTCGAACCGGGAACCTGCTGATTCGTAATCAACTGCTCTATCCAATTGAGCTATGATAGCATGTGTGCGGGAAGGAACCAACAACCCGCACAAACGGAAGGGGGAAACCATATCGCACGTACCTGCACAAACGTGCGAATAGCAGATACAGGAGTCGAACCTGCTATTTCTTGCTTAGGAGGCAAGCGTGGTTATCCGTTCCACTCATCTGCAATTGCTGTGTGTAGGATTTGCACCCACAAGCCCAAGCTCAAGGCTTACTATTGGTTGCAATCCGTTCCAAAGTCAATTGATACACAGCATACCTCGCGCCTTAAAACTACCTCAGACCGCTCAGCAGTCATTCCTTATTACTTCCAGCACGACAATTTGTTGTATCCAGGCTACTGCAATCACTGAATTTGCTCTTATCTCCAACAAATAAGTTTTTACCGTTTTTATACTTGCAGACCTCAAACGGTCGTAATCGGTAGAAATTTCAGCCACGGGAGTCGAACCCGTTATTCTATGGATATGAGCCATATGTGGTTATCCGTTCCACTCGGCTGAAGCGCCGTATGAAGGATTCGAACCTCCAAGTCGTTTTCGACTGACTGGTTAGCAACCAGCTCCAATACCATTATGGGAATACGGCATGCGATGGCGCAATTCTTAGATACTCAGCTCACAAATTCAACCCTGCGCCTGCCTGAAGGTGTGGTTCCGAGTAAATGAAGTTGGTGGAGTGAGATTCGAACTCTACAAACCTATAGGAACCGATTTACAGTCGGCTTGCTTTTCCAATTGCATATCCACCAATGCCAGAAGTGCGTTTTTACTGAACTGTCACTTCTCATAAAACAGGTTCCGTGATTTTTCATGTGTATACCCACTACTGCGCTCACGTTCGGCTACAGCCTGTTACTGTCAGCATCTCCGCAAAGATACTGGGTTGAATTCCACGCTGCCAGTAATGCCATGCGAAAACTAGCCAAGCATACTCTAAAAGTCAGGCTATCAGCTGTTGCCTATAACTTCACCCTCTGCTCTTCTCTGCTGATTATTATGACCTCCACGGCTTTTTTACGCGAACCACTCGCGAGACTCGTCAATCCCGAAAGCAATTTGCGCTGATGCCAAAGAATGGAATCGAACCATTTCCTGTCAGTCTTTTTATCGCGCGCTCCTGACCGCTCTTTCCAATGAGCTACTATGGCTTAACCGCCCTCTGACGGTTAGCATCAATATTTATCGTGCTGTGCATTGCACTAGGTTTTATAGTCTTTGCTGACTAATCGTACTCGCTAACAATTCCGAATCCAACAAATCCGGCTAAAATAATTACGCCGGCAACAATACTTGCAAATATCCATTTAAGTAGTGTTTTCCCCACAAGCACGGCTGTCAATGTTCCGGCGTCAAACGCGCTACATGCCATCATAATTGATTTTACAATCATTACATAGCCGCCGAAATATATTGCTCCTGCAAAACCAGCTATCAACAGTAACCATGCAATAATGTTTCTAAACCTTGCCATTTCGAATCTCCTTCCCGCATTTTCTACATTTCCATCTGTGAACTGTCTTCCACGAGCCGTCATTTTGACGGACCAAATCAGATCCACAATGGACTACCTTTTCATGTTTGCAGAATAATCTGCGTATCAAATTAATCATTGTACTTTACCGTCCATTCAATAATGTTTGTCACAACACGACTTGCCAGGAAGAATCCGCAAGCTAAAGTGGAAACCATCAAGTATAACGAGTACACATCGGATTTCAGCATAAAATAATGCATACATATGTTTGATAAATCGCATACCCCAAATATCACTAACACTTCCGCGATTGCTACTAACAACGATTTTGTGCTACTCTTTATTTTCATAATGCGTCAACCTCCTCAAATGCTTTATGCATCTTCGGAAACTGAATAGCTATCCAGTCAACCATCTCTTCATGTCTTGCCCACGGTCCGGCCGGAATGCTTGAACAATGCTGCAACCCAGATTCATTCAGGAATGCATGTGTAATTTCATGACGTAACAGTCGCTTTCGATATGCAGACTGCTCAATATCGGTCATATCTGGGAACGATTCATTTTCAGAAGTATCAGCGATTACTATAAGCTTCGCGTCATCTGAGCAATATCCATCTGCATCGCTCTTTCTCATATATTCGTCTTCTGACCGTTTATGAACTTCAATTCTGTATTCCGTTCCAAGAATATTTACTGTCCTAACCATTTTTTTCGCCTTTCTGCTTCTTCAAGAATTCACTCAACAGTATCGGAGTTGCCGATGAAAGAAGTTCGTTCATACATTTCGCGCAAAGCCTAAATCGTCTATGTGAGATTCCCATTTCAGAACTCTCATAGTATTCTTTGTTGCCACAATTCTCACAACAAGAAACCTTATCCCATTCAATTGTTTTAATCTTGTTCGTTTTATCCAAAGCATCTAACCTCGCAACAATCCAATCAATTCATCAATCTCAGTAAAAAGGAAATAATTACAGTGGATCCTCTGCTCTATAAAGCTATTTACAGCTTCACTGCATTTTCCATCGGTCAAATCCAAGATGCAGTTCGCAAAAAACTCATCATCTGAATAAATGCCAACCGGATTTATAAAGAGGATTTCGTAGATATCATTAACAACCAACCGATTCCCTTTAAAGCTTCCAGTCATATTAATGCCGGGATTCCGTAAATGATGTTTTATGTAACCTTGATGCCACACTGGCGTTTCAGTAAGGACGATAATTGTATTCATATGCCACTCCTACAGATATTCAAAAATCAATTAAACCACCCTCCAAAAAGAATCTATATGTTCAAGCTGGAACATTGCTTGTACTGAATCATTTTTGTAAAACAATATAATTCCATGTTCCGTATCAACTGTACATCTACTTGCTTCTACGTAATAAGCACAATCGCTTGTTATTTGAACGAGATATGTTGGAGTAATTGGTTTGATTCCTGCATACATTGCTATGCTCCTTTTTGTTTTTGGCGGATATTTCTGTGGGTAAGGTTACGCCCCGGGGATCTTTTACACAGAACCCCGCCCCGGGTAGATCACTGGATATCGAACATATGTATCTATACGTAAAACAAATGTTTGACACATACACATGATACTATATCTAGTGTTTTGTGTTCAGCTCGTACAATATATTGATTTACGCTAAATTTATTTTTGTATTGTCTGACATTTTGTTGAATTGCTTAAAAATCAAATACATCCGCTTCATCATCTTGTGCCACTGTGTTTGGTAGTTCATTTGCTCCGATGTCTTGTGCTATCTGTTCAACCGTCTTTCTAGCTCCGGTGATCTGTTCTTGCTCTACTGCTTTCGTTTCTGCCATGCCGTAAGCAGCTTTTGCAATGAATATCTTATTTGCATCTGTTCCCTTGCTATTCCCCAGATTATTCACTAAAAAGCCTTTGCAAGTGTTCATCCATTTTTTGACCGTGCAAGAGTGTTCAGCGGTCCGATAACTGCCATTGCTCCAAGTAGTAAAGGTATTTCTATCAATATTCACCAGGAAACTAAATGCTTCTAGTGTAGGATTAACACCATACTTACTGCATAATCTTACATACACATTGAATATATAATCTAATGCTTTTATATCTGCATTATCTGGTTTTTCTATATGGTCACAGATATAAAATAACATATCAACAAAGTTATCTTTTACTATCTGTTTACTGTCTGTATCTACATGATCTATCTCTAATTCATTGCGTATATACTCATCAGCATAGTAATTAATATTATGCTTATACACTTCTATTCCATCTGTTGTTGTTATTGCGTTATCTTTCATCCTGATCACCTCCAGCCAATTGATAATAAAAAAAAGACCGCGCCCGTTGCAGTTTCGCAATTCTGCTTTACGGGTCACGGTCACTAAGGACTACCAAGAAAGTATATATTAAAGGTTGGCTATATACTGCCTATTTACTTGCTTAATTAAATTCTAGTGCAATTTATTGTGATTGTCAATAATCATTTGCACATCTTTTTTGTGCGCATTCTTGTGCATTCCGTCAGGAAAATGCACGTATATATTATATATATTCTTTTTCTTATTCTCTTTCTTATTCTATTGCGTTACGTAACGTTATTGTAACGTTACACTGATTTTACTTGAATCCAGGCACGGAAAAAGACAGCCGTTTTCCAGCTGCTTTCCCATTGATTTATTTTTATGCTATTTTAATCTGCAAACTGTTCAAGAAATTCGTTTACATCTTCCAGTGTTCCAAGCTCTACTTTTTCACTGTTTAGATTGTCGCTATAGAAAAATGTATCACCATCTTTCCAGAATGTAAAAGAGCTATTACTGTAGACCTGGAAAGCTTTATTAAATCATTATGCAAGTTCCTTTTTCGCTTCCTCCAGTGTATCGAATGTTTTTATATATTCCGGCGAATCGTCAAAAGCCGTGCATCCTTCTTCAATTTCTTTTCTATCTTTATACTTAATTTCTGCCGTTCTTTTTACTAAATCATATTTTTTCATTTTTCTTTCCTCCTTGCTTTCACTGGTAACTTGTAAGCTTGTTCCTTACAAGTATTATTATATATTTATTTGTGCCTAATATCAATACGTATATATAGAAATATTTGTGCTTAATTTGTTTTAGCTTTCTTTCTTTCTATTTTATCCAGTTCTTTTAATATTGTTTCTTTTATAAAGGCGTTGCAGCTTTTTCCGGTAAGCTCTCTTATACGGTCTTTTGTACCTAGTGGGAACTGACAATTTACACGGTCGACAGTCTTCATGTATTCCGCAACCGCCTTTCTTCTCTGCGCTTTCTGCTTCTCTGTATATTCTGGCATCGTTTCAACCTCCTGATCTCTTTTCTCTATTATATTATATATGTGCTTAATTTTCAATAATTATTTGTGCCTAATTTAAAATGCACAATTTGATATTATTATTTGTGCCTAATATTGTGTATTATGTCAATTGTATTTGTGCCTAATACGGTGTATCATATAACCATAGCAAGGAACAAAAGAAACAAACAACCGGACACCCGGAACCACTCAATCCAATGAGGACATACGGCAAGCGATCCGATTAATTGAAAAATTCTAGTTCGTAGATCAGGAGGAAAAGAAAATGAAGAAAATGATATTTATAATCTTATTTGTAGCAGAACTTAGCAGCTGGGCGACAAGATCATATATGATTCACTCAGCTCAACCAGATCGCCCGTGTTCTATTACATGGGACGGAGAAACAGAAACATACAAATAAAGCCGTTGACACTCTACCAAAGCAACCAACGGCACCAATCAAAACAATATTAAGAAAGGCAGTTCCATTATACCAGGAACAAAGGTAAAAGAAAATGGCAAAATATTTCAAATCTGTAAAATCTTATGATGATCTTAAAAATCAGTATAAAAAATTATTAAAAGAGAATCACCCGGATAACGGCGGAGATCTTGAGGTTATGAAAGAAATTAATGTGCAATATGACGCACTCTTTCAGATCTGGAAGAACAAAAAAGAAGCCGAGACAGGCGAAGAGATCAAAGAAACCGCAGACAGCACACGAAGCCAGTTCTATACAATGTTCGGATGGGAAGGAAGTAATCACGATTGGAACAGATCACTAAAAGAAGTCGCTCAGATCGTCCGCGCATACGTAAAAGAAAAATATCCAACTTACAAATTCAGCGTCCGTACATCTTA
>UMLO01057212.1_pt1 | contig 15230 bp, 10 predicted proteins | sample 1966551 | NCBI WGS metagenome assembly UMLO01 (sample SAMEA4836201, study PRJEB28245) | human gut metagenome | biome: gut microbiome; material: fecal sample | place: Denmark | collected 2008
AGCGATACCGAGAGCTACATGGCCGCGGGCGTGACCGACCCCGCGTGGCAGGGCAGGGGGCTGGCACGGTATTTGATTGTCGGGCTGGCGAATGAGCTGGCCGCCGAACGCGCGGTGCGGTTCGCCTGCTTCCCGGCGCTGTGCGGCTTTTATGCGCAGCTTGGATTTTTACAAATCGGCAAAATTCAACATTATACTACAGATTGGAATACTACATGATCGAACAATTTTACGACCTGCGCCCCGAAGTGCTGGCGCTGGACCGCAAGGCCCTCGACCTCTGCCGTGCGCAGTTTGCCCATGTGGAGGAGATCCGCGACTACAACCAGCTCAAAATGCTGCGTGCCTTCACCGACTGCGGCGTCGAGGCACGCCATTTCTGGGGGTCCAGCGGCTACGGCGTCTGGGCCGACAGCCGCAACAAGCTGGAGGAGGTCTTTGCCCGCTGCATGGGGGCCGAGGCCGCACTGGTACGCCCGCAATTCATGAGCGGCACCCACACGCTGACCGTCGCGCTGTTCGGTCTGCTGCGCACCGGCAACACCCTGCTGGCCGCCACGGGCCGCCCTTATGACACGCTGGAAGGCGTCATCGGCATCGGAGACGCGGGCAAGGGCTGCGGCACGCTGCGGGAGTTTGGCGTGAACTACGACGAGTGCCCGCTGCTGCCGGACTTCACCCCCGACTATGACCTGATCGCCGAGAAGGCCAAGACCGCCACGGTGGTACACATCCAGCGCAGCCGCGGCTACACCCAGCGCAATGCGTTTGACCTTGCCACGATTCAAAAGGTCGCGGACACCGCCCGCAAAGCCAACCCGAACGCGGTGATTTTCGTGGACAACTGCTACGGCGAGTTCACCCAGACCGCCGAGCCCGTCGCCTTCGGCGCGGACATCATGGCGGGCAGCTTCATCAAGAACCCCGGCGGCGGCATCACCCCTACGGGCGGCTACATTGCGGGCCGTAAGGACCTTGTCGAAAAGTGCAGCCACCGCTTCACTGCGCCCGGCATCGGCGGGGACCTGGGCTGCACGCAGGACAGCCTGCGGGATACCTTCCTCGGCTTCTACTACGCGCCGGGCGTCGTCTGCGAGGCGCTGAAAACCGCCATCTATGCCCAGTGTCTGCTGGAGCTGGCGGGCGTCAATCCCGTGCCGCGCTACACCGCCGACCACAACGACATTGTGACCTGCTTTGACTCGGGCAGTGCCGCCGCGCTGACGGGCTTCTGCGCGGGCATCCAGCACAACAGCCCCGTGGACAGCTTTGCCAGCCCCGAGCCTGCCGATGAGCCGGGTTACACCGACAAGGTCGTCATGGCCTCTGGCAGCTTTACCGAGGGCAGCACGATTGAAATTTCCTGCGACGGCCCCCTGCGCGCGCCCTACACCTGCTATCTGCAGGGCGGCGTGAACTTTACCGCAGGCCGTGCCGCCGTGCTGAACGCCGTGCAGAATGCGTTTTTTGCAGAGTAAAAAGTCTTCCCCCTCGGGGGAAGCTGTCAGCGGCCCCGCCCGCTGACTGATGAGGGGCAGGTTTGCCATTATAACCCATAAACGGGAAACCGCGGCAAACTCGCCCCTCATCCGGCCCTGCGGGGCCACCTCCTCTTTGGGGGAAAGCTTTGAAGTAAAAAATCTCCCGCGTATCCTAACCGATACGCGGGAGATTTTTTACATTCTACTGTTTTAGTGCTTCACAAAATCACGGACCAGCGCTTGCAGCAGGTCGTCGCGGTCAATGCGGCGGATGATGGCGCGGGCGTTCTTGTAGGTCGTGATGTAGGTCGGGTCCTCCGACAGGATGTAGCCGACGAGCTGATTGATGGGGTTGTAGCCCTTCTCCTCCAGCGCACGGTACACCTGCAGCACCGCCTGCTTGATCTCCATATCACGGTCATCACGGATGGAAAAAACGGCGGTAGGTTCAGAGATCGGCATTTCAATTCTCCCCTTCATTATGATATTACTAGCCCTATTATACTCAACATGCGCCAAATTTGCAAGATGAAAACGCAGAATTTTTATACAGAAATGCAAATTCCGCTTCTTTGCTTTTTGCCCGCCGCTGTGTTATAATACAGACAAAACTGTCCGTAAAGGAGCTACACTATGAAATTTTCGGAAATGCCCTATGCACGCCCCGACCTGGACGCCGTCAAGCAGCAGTTTGCTGACCTGCTGGCCCGCTTCAAGGCGGCTGCCACCTACGCCGAGGCCCACGCCATTTTTCTGGAGGAGGAAAAGCTCAACAAGCATGTGGACACGCTCGCCCAGCTGGCCAGCGTGCGCAATACGATTGACACCCGCGACAAATTCTACGATGAGGAGATGAACTTCTGGAACGAGGCCACTCCCCAGCTGCAGGAGTGCCAGAACGCCTGGAGCCGCGCGATGCTCGACTCGCCGTTCCGCGCCGACTTCACCGCCGAGTACGGCGACCTGATGTTCGTCAACGCCGAGATCGCGGACAAGGCGTTCTCGCCCGATATTCTCGACGAGATGGCACAGGAAAACAAGCTGACCACCGAGTACGGCAAGCTAATCGCGTCGGCGCAGATCCCGTTTGAGGGCGGCGTCTACACGCTGAGCCAGCTGTCCCCCTTCAAGAACGACCCCGACGATGCCCGCCGTCTGGCCGCCTGGAAGGCCGAGGGCGCATGGTACAAAGAGCACGGGGCCGAGTTCGACGGCCTCTACGATCAGCTCGTCCACCTGCGTGACACCATGGGCAAAAAGCTTGGCTATGAGGGCTACACCACGCTGGGCTACTACCGCATGGGCCGCAACTGCTACACGAAGGCCGATGTGGAAAAGTTCCGCGCCGCCGTCGTCAAGTACATCGTGCCGCTGGCCGACAGCATCTACCGCGAGCAGGCCGGACGGCTGGGCAAGCAGTACCCGATGAACGCAGCCGACAACGCCCTGATGTTCCGCAGCGGCAACCCCCGCCCGGCGGGCGACGCCGACGCCATCCTCAAACAGGGCAAAAAGTTCTATGAGGAGCTTTCCCCCGAGACCGGCGTGTTCTTCAACAAAATGCTGGACGACCAGCTCATGGACGTGCTGTCCACCCCCGGCAAGGCGGGCGGTGGCTACTGCACGAGCCTGGGTGATTACGAAATGCCGTTTATTTTTGCCAATTTCAACGGCACCCAGCACGACGTCGAGGTCGTGACCCACGAGGCCGGCCACGCCTTTGCCGCCTACATGAACCGTGACCGCATCCCGTACTCCTACGTCTGGCCCAGCATGGAGGCCTGCGAGGTCCACTCGATGTCGATGGAGTTCTTCGCCTGGCCGTGGGCCGATGGCTTCTTCGGCGCGGATGCCCGCAAGTTCCGCTACAGCCATCTGGCGGGTGCGCTGACCTTCATTCCCTACGGCACAATGGTGGACCATTTCCAGCACATCGTCTACGAGCATCCCGAGCTGACCCCGGCCCAGCGCCACGAGGAATGGAAAAAGCTGGCTGCCATCTACCAGCCCTGGATGCGTCTGGACGGCGAGATCCCGTTCTACGGCGCGGGTGAGTACTGGCAGCGCCAGATGCACATTTATCAGAGCCCGTTCTACTACATCGACTACTGTCTGGCCCAGACCGTCAGCCTGCAGTTCTGGGCGATGCTGCAAAAGGACCGCGCCGATGCGTGGAGCCACTACATGGCCTACACGAAGCAGGGCGGCAGCCGCACCTTCACCGAACTGCTGAAAAACGCCGGCCTGACCACGCCGTTTGAGGAAAGCTGTCTGCGCGGCGTCAGCGAGGCGGCCAAGGCGTGGCTGGACAGTTACGATCTGACGGGGATCCTCTGATGGCGGACCGCGAGCGCGAGAAGAAAAAGAAGCGCGCCTATCTCGACGACTTTGAAAAGGATCTGAACGGCAATTATCAGTATCGCGGCGCGCATTACCGCTATGCGGGCGAGCACTCTCACACCAGGGTGCTGGCCTTGCTGTGGCTGTTTTGCGGCAGCGGGGCTGCGCTGACCGTCGGCGCGGGCGCACTGCCCGGGGCCACGGCCCACGCACCTGTGTACCTGCTGCTGCCCTACATGGCGGCACTGGTGCTGGCGCTGTATGCGGTGGTGCTGCTGGTGCGGCTGACCCGGGGCGGCGCGCGCGTGCGGGCTTATATCCATGAACAGACCGCACAAAAATTGCCCTCTTTGTGCAGGGCGACAGCGGTACTCTGTGCTGCTGCCTCCGCGGGGCAGGGGGTGGCTGCGTTTGCGGCGGACGCACAGCTGCTTTGGGGAATGCAAGGTGTTTTTATACTTTTTGAACTGCTCTCCTGCGCTGCTTTTGCCGCTGCTGCGTGCCTCCTCAAACGGATGCCGTGGGAAAAAGAAGAATAATTATACATTATCACAATAGAGCGTGCTCCGCAGAAAAACGCAGGGCACGCTTTTTTAGATGAGCAGGAAAAGTCTTCCCACAGGGGGAAAAAGACTTTGGGGGTTACAAAATTTTCCTCTCAAATTCGGCAAAAGGTACAAAAAGCAACAAAAGTGTGATTTATGGTTGACTTTTTGTCAATTTTAAGGTATCTTATAAGCTAAGTCATTATCGACAAGTGTACGCTGTAAAGAGATACAGGGTGCGGAAAGGGGGATCCCCCTTTCTCGTGTTGCGCTCTTGGGGAGCGCAACATTGATTTGTGGGTGAGGGCAAATTTATAGGAGGTTTTACCACATGAAAAACACAAAGCAAGCCATTGCACTGGCATCTGCTGCCGCTCTCAGCGTCGGCATGCTGGCAGGCTGCGGCGGTGCTGCTTCTTCCGCTGCGACTGCGTCCAGTGAGAGCAACAGCACGGCCACTGCCGAGGCATCCACCACTGCCGCTTCCGACGGTACGCTCGTTCTGGCCGAGACCGGCTTTGAGAGCAAGTTCAGCCCCTTCTTTGCTGCTTCTGCCGCTGACCAGGATGTCATCGACCTGACCCAGATCGCCCTGCTGGGCGCTGACCGTAAGGGTGAGATGATCCTGAACGGCATCGAGGGCGAGACCCGCGAGTACAACGGCACCGACTACACCTACCACGGTCCTGCCGACTGCGTTGTCACCGAGAACGCCGACGGCACCGTTACCTATGACATCAAGCTGCGTGAGGACCTGAAGTTCTCCGACGGCGAGCCTGTCACCATCGACGACGTCATCTTCTCGATGTATGTTTTCCTCGATCCTACGTATGATGGTTCTGTAACCATGTACTCTACCCCCATCGTTGGTCTGGACGAGTACCGCAGCTCCATGACCACGCTGTCCAAGCTGATCGCTGAGGCCGGCGAGGACAACACCGACAACACGAAATTCACTGCCGAGCAGCAGAAGGCTTTCTGGGACGCTGTCAACGACGGCGGTGTGAAGTTTGCCCAGGAGATCATCGACAAGTGCGTTGAGAACGGCGCTGCCGCCGACGCTAACGATGCTGCCGGTGCCGCCGCCGCCTGGAACCTTGGCGAGCTGCCCGCAGGCGCAACCGCGAAGGATATGTTCGAGCTGATCGGCGCGAACTACGACTGGAACTTCTCTGCCATGGAGGCCGAGACTGCCGGTACCGCCCTGTCTGACCTGATCCCCGAGGACGTCTACGCCTACTCCACCACCGGTGTCAACGTCGGTGACGCCGTTGCTTCTGTGGCCGGTATCGTCAAGACCGGTGACTACAGCATGACGCTGACCACCACCGAGCTGTCCACCACCATGATCTACCAGCTGCAGATGCCCATCGCCCCGCTGCACTACTACGGCGATGAGAGCCTGTACGACTACGACAACAACTCCTTCGGCTTTGCCAAGGGCGACCTGAGCAGCGTCCGCGCCAAGACCAGCGCTCCCATGGGTGCCGGTATGTTCACCTTCTCCAAGTACAGCGACGGCGTTGTCTATCTGGATGCCAACCCCTCCTACTATGACGGCGCACCCAAGGTCGCCCACGTCAACATGAAGGAGACCCAGGAGGCCGATAAGATCACCGGCGTTCAGGCCGGCACCATCGACATCTCCGATCCTTCCTACTCTCTGGAGGTTGCTGACCAGATCGCCGACATCAACGGCGTCGAGGGTGAGGACGGCCCCGTCATCACCACCCGCCTGAAGGACTACCGCGGCTACGGCTACATCGCCCTGAGCGCCAAGAACGTCAACGTCGGCGGCGACCCCTCCTCCCAGGCATCCAAGGACCTGCGCAAGGCCATCATGACCGTCATCGCCGCTTACCGCGATGAGGGCATCGACTCCTACTACGGCGACACCGCCACCGTCATCAACTACCCGATCTCCAACACCTCCTGGGCTGCCCCGTCCGTCACCGACGACGGCTACCAGATCGCCTACTCCACCGACGTGGACGGCAACGAGATCTACACCTCCGACATGAAGAGCGAGGACAAGTACGCCGCCGCTCTGCAGGCTGCCCTGGGCTACTTCGAGGCTGCCGGTTACACCGTCGCGAACGGCCAGATCACTGCCGCTCCTGCCGGTGCCAAGATGGAGTATCAGATCAACATCGGTGCTTCCGGCAACGGTGACCACCCCTCCTTCCAGACCCTGACCAACGCTGCCGCCGCTCTCAAGACCATCGGCTTCACCCTGACTGTCAACGATATGGCCAACGCTTCTGACCTGTTCGCTTCCTATCAGTCCGGCGCTGCCGAGGGCTGGGTCGCTGCCTGGCAGTCCACCAATGACCCCGATATGTACCAGCTGTACCACAGCCAGGGCGCTACCAACTACTACACCATCAACGACACTGACCTGGACGAGCTGATCATGGCTGCCCGCGCGACCACCGACCAGGAGGTCCGCAAGACCATGTACAAAGAGGCCATGGATATCATCCTGGATTGGGGTGTCGAGCTGCCCGTCTACCAGCGCAGCGAGGCTACGATCTTCTCCACCGAGCGTGTCAACATCGACACCATCGCGAAGGATCAGACCCCGTACTGGACCTACAAGTCTGAGCTGAACAACCTCGAGCTGAACTAAGTTCAACTTACCGTTGTGAAAGCAGGTGACCGCCCGCCAAGGGCGGTTGCTTGCTGTATTGGACGAACCGAGGAAAGGGGGAGCGGGCAGCCTGTGCGGGCGCATATAGAATGCGCCCCTACGAATGCGCTGCCCTGTAGGGGCCGGGCATGCCCGGCCCTCTGCCCGGCGGTAATCGCCATTCTTCCCCTATACCACTAATATGGTCGTCCCACTCCCACGCAGGGCGTCGTCCCTGCGTGGGATGGGGATGCCCACATTACGGCATTTCCCTGCAAAATAAACGCGGTTTAACCGTGCAAGGAAGGAACGAAAACTCTTGCGAAACTACATCATCAAGCGTGTCGCGCAGTCGGTACTGATCCTGTTCTGTGTCATGTTCATTATCTATGCGCTGATCCGCAGCCTGCCCAGCTCCTTTGCAGAGACAATGGCAATGCAGCTGGCTCAGGCCCCCGGCGCCAAGCCCTATGAGGAATGGCTTGCCCAGCTCAACGCTTCCTACGGCCTTGACCTGGACATCGTCCCCGGCTTCTTCACCTGGCTGAGCAAAGCCGTTGTCGGCAACTTCGGCGACAGCTGGAAGTGGAACGTGCCTGCCACCCAGAAATTCACCGAGGTCATCGGCCTGTCTGTCATCATGGGCGGCATCTCCTTTGTGCTGTCCATCGTGATCGCCGTGCCCCTCGGCGTGCTGGCTGCTACCAAGCAGTACAGCCGCGCGGACTATGTCATCACCTCTGTGGCGCTGGTCGGTATTTCGCTGCCCACCTTCTTCTTTGCCACGCTGCTCAAGCTGTTCTTCTCGGTCAAGCTCGGCTGGTTCGACCTGTACGGCCTCGTTGGGCGCGATTACGCCCAGCTGGATTCGATGGGCCAGTTCCTGGACAAGGCCAACCATCTGGTCCTGCCCATCGTCACGCTGGTCATTGTCTCCATCGGCGGTTACATGCGCTATACCCGCACGAACATGCTCGAGGTCCTGAACGCCGACTACATCCGCACGGCCCGCGCCAAGGGTCTGTCGGAGCACACGGTCATCTATAAGCACGCCTTCCGCAACACGCTGATCCCGCTGGTCACGATCATCGGCGGCAGCCTGCCCGGCCTGTTCAGCGGCGCCCTCATCACCGAGACACTGTTCTCCATCCCGGGCATCGGCTACATCTCTTACCAGTCCATGGTCGCGGGCGACATCCCGTTCACGATGTTCTACCTGTCCTTCATGGCGGTGCTGACGCTGGCCAGCAACCTGCTGACCGATATTCTGTACGGCGTGGTCGATCCGCGCGTGCGCATTTCTTAAAGAAAGGAGACTGCACACCCATGAGCGAAAATACGCAGAACCAGAACCCGAAGCAGGAGCAGTACTCCCTGAACGATGACCGCCGCGTCAAGGTTTTGTCCCCGGGCGCGCTCGTCGCCAAGCGGTTCTTCCGCAACCGTCTGGCTGTCGTCGGCCTGTCCATTCTGGTGGCCATGTTCCTGTTCTCCTTCGTCGGCGGCCTTGTCAGCCCTTACGGCCAGGACGAGCAGTTCTTCACCTACACCCAGATGTCCAAGGAGTTCGTCGGCGTTACCCGCAACGATACGATGCGCTTTGTTGTGGCCGATGGGCAGAACTTCGGCTCCATCGCCCAGAGCAAGGCACTGGAGGCCGTCAAGAAGGGCAATACGGAATTCAACTATAAGGATGTTGACTACACCGTCGACATCCAGAGCGACGACTTTTACGTTGTCTATCAGGGCAGGGACATCATGGGCTACGCCAGCCGCGACCTCGTGAACGAGGCCGACGGTGCGCCGAAGTTCAGCTTTGACGTCAAGCTGGCTGCCCTGACCGCCATGACGGCAGGGGAGAAGGAGTTCGCCGCCGACGGCGTGGACTACACCCTCGACGCGGACGGCAACATCCTCGCAGGCGGTGAGGAGCTGGGCTACGTCAGCCGCCTCGTCGTCTCCGCCGCCGATTCCAGCGTCGTCGTCACCCGTGACTTCAAGAACCGCCTTGAGGAGGCCATCGACGACAACGCCGCCAAGTTCAATTACACCGACGCCGAGGGCAACGAGGCCGAGTATGACATTGTCTACGACGCCTCCACCAAGGTCTGGAGCGTCAAGCAGATGACCGAGACCTACGTTTATGACCGCTACGCCGCCCCCAGCAAAGAGCACTGGCTCGGCACCGACACGAACGGTATGGACATGCTGACCCGCCTGATGTACGGCGGACGTGTCTCGCTGATCATCGGCTTCATCGTTGTTGTCATTGAAGCGTCCCTCGGCATCCTGATGGGCGGCATCTCCGGCTACTTCGGCGGCTGGATCGACAACATTATTATGCGTATCGTCGATGTTTTCTACTGCATCCCCTCGATGCCCGTCATCATCATCATCGGTGCGGCCATGGACGCGATGCGCGTCGATTCCTGGAAGCGCATGATGTACCTGATGCTGATCCTGGGCTTCCTCGGCTGGCCGAGCATTGCCCGTCTGGTCCGCGGCCAGATCCTGTCCCTGCGCGAGCAGGAGTTCATGCTGGCCACCGAGGCCTGCGGCATCAAGGTCTGGCACCGCATCTTCCGCCATCTGATCCCCAACGTCATCCCGCAGCTGATCGTCACCTGCACGATGGGCCTCGGCTCCACCATCCTGACCGAAGCCACGCTGTCCTTCCTGGGTCTGGGCGTCAAGTACCCGTTTGCCTCCTGGGGCAACATCATCAACGACGTCAACAACGCCTACGTCATGACGAACTACCTGTTCATCTGGATCCCTGCCGGTGTCTGCCTGCTGCTCACCGTTCTGGGCTTCAACTTTGTGGGCGACGGTCTGCGCGATGCGTTTGACCCCAAGATGAAACGCTGATTGGAAGGAGAAACACACGATGGCTAAAAATCAGGACGGATACCTTTCCGCCAAAGAGTCGCGGCGTATCTCCAAGGAAAACCGCCGCATCACGGACCAGTACGAAAAGCGCCGCAAGCGCCGCAACGTGCCCGAGTCCGAGTACACCACCCAGATGAAGGACCCCGCCAACGCGGTGGAGTTCGATAACCTGCACACCTACTTCTTCACCGACACCGGCGTCGTCAAGAGCGTCGACGGCGTCTCGTTTGAAGTGCCCATCGGCAAGACCGTCGGCGTCGTCGGCGAGTCCGGCTGCGGCAAGTCCGTCACCAGCCTGTCCCTGATGCAGCTTTTGCAGCGCCCCCAGGGCCAGATCGTCGAGGGCGCCATCCGGCTGAACCTCGGCAATGACAAGGCCTACGACATTGCCAAGACCCCGGCGGACAAGATGCAGGGCCTGCGCGGCAACTATATCTCGATGATCTTCCAGGAGCCCATGACGAGCCTGAATCCGGTGTTCCGCATCGGTGCCCAGATCGACGAGGTCATCGCCCTGCACGAGGGCGAGGGCAAGACGAAGGAGGACATCAAGAAGCGCACCATCGAGATGCTCGAGATGGTCGGCATCGCCAACAGCGAGGGCGTCTACGCGATGTACCCCCACGAGCTGTCCGGCGGTATGCGCCAGCGCGTCATGATCGCCATGGCGCTGGCCTGCAACCCGAAGATCATCATTGCCGACGAGCCGACCACCGCACTGGACGTGACGATCCAGGCACAGATCCTCGACCTGCTGCGCAGCCTGAAGGACCGCATCAATTCGTCCATCATGCTCATCACGCATGACCTGGGCGTCATTGCCGAGATGGCCGACTATGTCGTCGTCATGTACGCGGGCCGTGTCGTCGAGAAGGGCACTGTCGAGGAGATCTTTGCCCACCCGAGCCACCCCTACACCATCGGCCTGATGGCGTCCAAGCCCGTTGTCGGCAAAAAAGTGGACCGCCTGTACTCCATCCCCGGCAAGGTCCCCAATCCCGTTGATATGCCGAACTACTGCTACTTCAAGGACCGCTGCGAGCTGCAGCTGCCCTGCTGCAGCGGCGAGTACCCCTGCGAGATCAGCCTGTCCCCGACGCACAAGGTCAGCTGCTACCGCTACTATGAAGAAAACAGAAAGGCGGGTGAGTGACGCATGGCAAACAAGGGTAAGCACCTGATTGAAAACGATTACACCCCCGTCACCTATGACCCTCAGTATATCCTGATGGTCAACCACCTCAAGAAATATTTCCCCATCAAGGGCGGCCTGCTGTCCCAGACCGTGGGCCACGTCAAGGCCGTGGACGGCGTGACGTTCAACCTGCGCCGCGGCTGCACGATGGGCCTTGTCGGCGAGTCCGGCTGCGGCAAGTCCACCACGGGCCGCACGATCCTGCGCCTGGGCGGCGAAAAGACCGGCGGCCAGGTGCTGTTCAACGGCAAGGAGGTCTACGACATGACCCCCGCCGAGATGCGTGAGCTGCGCACCAAGATGCAGATCATCTTCCAGGACCCGTTCTCCAGCCTGTCCCCGCGTCTGCCCGTCGGCGAGATCATCGGCGAGGCCGTGCGCGAGCACAACCTTGTGCCGAAGAACGAGTTCAACGACTATATTGACCAGGTCATGGACGACTGCGGCCTGCAGCCCTACCACAAGACCCGCTACCCGCATGAGTTCTCCGGCGGCCAGCGCCAGCGTATCTGCATTGCCCGTGCGCTGGCCCTGAACCCCGAGTTCGTCGTCTGCGATGAGCCGGTCTCCGCGCTGGACGTCTCCATTCAGGCGCAGATCATCAACCTGCTGAAATCCTTGCAGGAAAAGCGCAACCTGACGTATCTTTTCATCTCCCACGATCTGTCCGTCGTCGAGCATATCTCCGACACTGTCGGCGTTATGTACCTGGGCAATCTGGTGGAGTACGGCGAGACCGACGACATTTTTGCCCACCCGCTGCACCCCTACACCAAGGCGCTGTTCTCGGCCATTCCCATCCCGGACCCGACTGTCAAGCGCGAGCGCGTGGTGCTGCAGGGCTCCATCCCGTCCCCGGCCAACCCGCCGTCCGGCTGCAAGTTCCACACCCGCTGCCCCTATGCCACGGAGCGCTGCAAGACCGAAGCACCGAAGCAGCGTGAGGTCGAGCCGGGCCATTACGTGGTCTGCCACCTGTACGAAAAATGAGGAAGCGCGACGACTTCGAGGACGATGGCCGCACCATCGCCGATATGAGCGGCATCGGCCCTGCGCCGACGCTGCGCCCACACCGCCGCAAGGCGGACGCCCCGCCCCCGGAGCCGGCGAATGACCGCCCCTGGGAGCAGGCCCCCGACTGGACGCCCAAAGAAAAATTTTGGGCCGTCATGGGTGTGCTGAAGGCCACCCTGGCCATTGCCGGGGTGTATCTGGTGGGTTTAGGTGTGCTGCTGGTCGTGCTGTTCCTGCTGTGGAAATGAATACAAAATAAAAAGGCATGTACGATTGGATAGGTCGTACATGCCTTTTTTGCGGGCGGAGATATTCAAAAAAAACCATTGCTGCCATGCAGGGGCTGCACATGTGCGGCCCGCGGCCCGCCCGTAAGCAGCCGCCCGCCATACACGGCAGGGCCGGGCGGTACTACCACTGCATTGTGTGCGGGTGAGTAGTCATTATGTAGTCAGTGGCGGGGATGCAAACAAAAAAGCCGCGTGTTACGCTAAAAAAATAGCGATAACACGCGGCTGTTTTGGTGCGCCTGCAGGAACTCGAATCCTGGGCCCTCTGATTAAAAGTCAGATGCTCTACCAACTGAGCTACAGGCACGTATACACTGTGGTGCTCACAGCTTTACTATTATAGCAGGCAAAAAGAAAATTGTCAATACGCTTTGCAAAACAAATTAGCCGGAAATCCGGCAAAATCCGCACGTGTTTGCCCGCCGCCCTCTTGCCAAATGCACAGCGGCGCGTTATAATAATATTTTAGTAAAAGATAAAACCGTAAAGGGGACAGGAAATATGGAAACTTTGGGCAGTCTGCGCCGCACAAACTATTGCGGCGAAGTCACGCTTGCCATGGCCGGTCAGGAAATGACCGTCTGCGGCTCCATCGCCCGCGCCCGCGACAAGGGCGGCATCATCTTTGCCGACCTGCGCGATACCACCGGCATTTTGCAGCTGGTGTTCGATGAGGATACGCCGAAGGACGTTTTCGCTAAGGCCGAGAGCCTGAAAAGCGAGTACGTTGTTATCTGCCGCGGCAAGCTGCGTGAGCGCGCCGCCAAGACCGATAAGATCGCAACCGGCGACGTAGAGCTCTACGTCAGCGAGCTGCGCATCCTGAGCGAGGCCCAGACCACGCCGTTTGAGCTGCGCGACGAGATCAACGTCAACGACGACCTGCGCCTGCGCTACCGCTATCTGGACCTGCGCCGTCCGTCCATGCATGAGCCCATCGTGCTGCGCAGCAAGATCATGCAGATCATCCGCAATTATTTCTGCGAGAACCATTTCACCGAGATCGAGACGCCAACCCTCATCAAATCCACGCCCGAGGGCGCGCGCGATTATCTCGTCCCCAGCCGTGTGCAGCCGGGCCACTTCTACGCGCTGCCCCAGAGTCCGCAGCTCTACAAGCAGATTTTGATGCTGTCCGGCTTTGACCGCTACTTCCAGCTGGCCCACTGCTACCGCGACGAGGATCTGCGCGCAGACCGCCAGCCCGAGTTCACCCAGGTGGACGAGGAGATGAGCTTTGTCTCCGAGGACGACATCATGACCCTGAACGAGGGCCTCATCAAGCGCCTGTGGAAGGAAATGCTGAACGTCGACGTCGAGACCCCGTTCTACCGTATGCCGTGGGACGAGGCCATGGGCCGTTTCGGCTCCGACAAGCCCGACACCCGCTTTGGCCTTGAGATTCAGGACGTGACCGAGGTGTTCAAGGGCACCGAGTTCAAGCCCTTCGCCGCTGTGCTGGAGGCCGGCGGCACGATCCGCGCCATCAACGCCAAGGGTCTGGCCGACAAGCTCTCCCGCAAGAACATCGACAAGCTCGGCGAGGTCGCCAAGACCTACGGTGCCAAGGGCCTGGCCTACAGCCGCCTGACCGCCGACGGCACGTCCTCCAGCTTTGAAAAATTCCTGACAGACGCCGAGAAGGCCGCCCTGTACGCCGCGCTGAACGCCGAGACCGGCGACGTGCTGCTGCTGGTCAGCGACACCGACTGGGTCAAGGCCTGCACCGCACTGGGTCAGGTCCGTCTGGACATCGCCCGCAAGCACGGCCTGATCGACCCCGACAAGTTCAACTTCCTGTGGGTCGTGGACTTCCCGCTGTTTGAGTACAGTGAGCAGGAGGGCCGCTGGATGGCCATGCACCACCCGTTCACCCTGCCCAAGGCCGAGGACCTGGACAAGGTCGAGAGCGACCCGGGTGCCTGCCATGCCGTAGCCTACGACATCGTACTGAACGGTGTCGAGATGGGCGGCGGCTCGATGCGTATCAATGATCCCGCATTGCAGGATCGCATGTTCCACGCCCTCGGCTTTACCGAGGAGAAGGCCCGCGAGAGCTTCGGTTTCCTGATGGACGCCTACAAGTTCGGTGCGCCGCCGCACGGCGGTATGGCCTACGGCCTGGACCGCATGGTCATGCTGATGCTCAAGAAGGACTCCATCCGCGACGTCATCGCCTTCCCGAAGGTGCAGAACGCCGGTGAGCCGATGAGCGGTGCCCCCGACGTCGTCGATGAGCAACAGCTCAAGGATCTGAGCATCGCGCTGACGCTGAAGGACTAAGGCTTTCCCGTTATCATGCAGCCACCGGAAAGCAGCCGGAGCGGTCAAGACCGCTCCCTACAAACTGCCATATACGGATGCTTTGTAGGGAGGAGTCTTGACCCCTCCGTGAGCTGAAGGACTAAGTCAGAAGTAATTACGCTGTAGGGGCCGGACATGTCCGGCCCGCAGCCTGCCCGCAGGATTCCTTTTTTGCGGGTAGGTGCAGGGCGAGGCATGCCTCGCCCCTACCGCACACAAAGATAAAAACCTGCCCAACCGCATATCACGCGGCTGGGCAGGTTTTGTGTTTTCTGTCAATATTTCGGCTTCGGCTCGTCGCCCGGCTTCACCGGGTACTCGGCGGGCGGGGGTGTCTGCGCGGGCTTGGGCAGCTTTTCCTTCTTGGGCCGCTTTTTCCAGACCTTGCGCAGGATGAACACCACGGCCACTGCGATCAGCAGCACCGGCCACAGGTAGACCAGCGCGATGACCAGACCCTGCAGGAACCCGACAAAGGCATCCCAGCTGCCGCCGAAGGCGTCGGCGATCCGCTCGCCGAAGGTCACGCCGGTGGGGGTCAGG
>UMLO01009973.1_pt1 | contig 14775 bp, 10 predicted proteins | sample 1966551 | NCBI WGS metagenome assembly UMLO01 (sample SAMEA4836201, study PRJEB28245) | human gut metagenome | biome: gut microbiome; material: fecal sample | place: Denmark | collected 2008
CATTACCAAAACTTTTGCATAATATTTTTCGATATTTTTTTAGTCATTTAGCGACACACTCTGTTTTTCAAGCATTTAGTACGTTCACTTTTTTGCCTCATTTTTCCGGATGACCTTTGCCGGATTACCAACGGCTATGCTATCGGATGGAATATCTTTCGTCACCACACTACCCGCACCGATGATACAACGGTCGCCGACGGTGATGCCCGGACACAGAATGGCACCGCCGCCAATCCAGCAATCCTCTCCTATCGTCACCGGATAGGCATATTCCTTTTCCGTACGACGCTCGATATAATCCATCGGATGATGGGGAGTGTATATCTGTACGCATGGACCGACCAACGTATGGGCACCAATCGTGATATATCCCCCGTCCAGGAAAGTGCAATTGGCATTGACAAAGACATGCTCACCCAGCCGGATCCCATCCCCGTGGTCGCAATGGAAGGGCGGGCAGATGATGGAAGTAGCGGGAATACCTGGCACCAGTTCCTCCAGCAAACTCCGGTAATCCTCATCGTAAGTACTCATCACACGCATTTTTGCCAGCAAGCGCTTGGCATGCTCGAACTTCACCTGTATCTCCGGAACGGACATATCCGCCAACTGGGAGCTACGCATTTTTTCCACTTCATTCATATTATTTCTTCTTTTGATTCATACAGAGACTCAGCCCCGAACAAAAATACGGAAATAAACGCAGTATACCAAAAGAGCGGAAAACCTTTCGGCTTTCCGCTCCTGCAATCGTTTACAGAGCAAACAATTTATTTGTACTCCTGCCAGCTCTTAATCTGGATATCTTCCAGCTTCATTTCACAGAATGCCTCGATAAAGGCACTTGCCAGGCGGGCATTGGTAATCAACGGAATGTTGTGGTCGATGGCACCGCGACGAATCTTGTAGCCATTGGTCAGCTCGCGTTTCGTATGGTTCTTCGGAATGTTGACAATCAGGTCGAAGGCATGGTCGGCAATCATCGTCATCACGTTGTTTTCCGCATCCGGGCGTTCATCCGGCCAGTAAACGGCTTCCGTCGTCACGCCATGGGCGTTGAGGAAAGCGGCTGTACCTGCCGTAGCATAAATCTTATAGCCTTTGGCAAAGAGCATGCGGCTGGCATCCAGCAAATCCACCTTGGACTTCATGGCTCCGGAGGAGAACATCACGCCCTTCTCGGGACGGGGGATTCTGAATCCGGTAGCAATCATGGCATTCAGCAATGCTTCGGAGAAGTCGTCGCCAATACAGCCTACCTCGCCCGTAGACGACATGTCCACACCCAATACCGGGTCTGCCTTGTGCAGACGGGAGAAGGAGAACTGGCTTGCCTTCACACCGATACGGTCGATGTCGAATGCCGACTTGTCCGGTTGTGTATAGGGAGCGTCCAGCATGATGCGGGTAGCAGTCTCGATGAAGTTACGCTTCAGCACCTTGGATACGAACGGGAAGCTGCGCGATGCACGGAGGTTACACTCGATAACCTTCACCTCGTTGTTGCGTGCCAGGAACTGGATATTGAAAGGACCGGAAATATTGAGTTCCTTCGCAATCTGGCGGCTGATTTTCTTGATGCGGCGTGCCGTTGCAAAGTAAATCTTCTGTGCCGGGAATACCAGCGTAGCGTCACCGGAGTGTACACCGGCAAACTCTACGTGCTCGGAGATGGCGTATTCCACCACTTCACCGTTTTGGGCAACAGCGTCGAACTCGATTTCCTTGGTGTTCTGCAAGAACTGGGATACCACCACCGGATATTCCTTAGATACCTCAGCAGCCATCTTCAAGAAGTTTTCCAGTTCTTCTTCATCGTAGCATACGTTCATCGCAGCACCGGAGAGTACGTAAGACGGACGCACCAGTACCGGATAGCCCACCTTCTCTACAAAGCCTTTCACATCTTCCAGGCTGGTGAGTTCCTGCCAAGCCGGTTGGTCGATGCCCAGCTGGTCGAGCATGGCAGAGAACTTGTTACGGTTTTCGGCACGGTCGATGGAGATGGGGGAAGTACCCAACACGGGAACTGACTGGCGGTGAAGCTTCATTGCCAGGTTGTTCGGTATCTGTCCACCCACGGACACGATGACACCGCGCGGCTGCTCCAGGTCGATAACGTCAAGCACACGCTCGAAGGAGAGCTCGTCGAAGTAGAGACGGTCGCACATGTCGTAGTCCGTAGAAACGGTTTCGGGGTTATAGTTAATCATGATGGACTTGTAGCCCAGCTTGCGGGCAGTCTGGATGGCATTCACCGAACACCAGTCGAACTCTACAGACGAACCGATGCGGTAAGCGCCCGAACCAAGCACAACCACTGATTTTTCATTCTTATAATAGTTCACATCATAACCCTGAACGGCATACGTCATGTAGAGGTAGTTCGTCAGTTCCGGATGTTCGGAAGCCACCGTATTGATGCGCTTCACGGCGGGCAGGATGCCCAGCTCCTTACGACGGGCGCGTACGGCAAGGTTTTCCTTCTCCATATTGCCTTGCGGATTCAGCACGAAGCGGGCAATCTGGAAGTCGGAGAAGCCAAGCACTTTGGCTTCGCGCAGCACGTCGGCGGGGATGTCTTCCACCTTATTATACTGGGAAAGTTTCTGCTTGTAGTCTACGATGTTCTTCAGCTTGCCCAAGAACCAGGGGTCAATCTTGGTCAGCTCAAAGATGCGGTCGATGGCATATCCCTTTTCCAGAGCCTCGGCAATGGCAAAGACGCGCAGGTCGGTGGGATGTGACAGTTCGTAATCCAAGTCATCGAACTCCACTCCCTCATTGCCCACGAATCCGTGCATTCCCTGACCAATCATACGCAAGCCCTTCTGGATAATTTCTTCAAAGGAACGTCCGATAGACATGATTTCGCCTACCGACTTCATGCTGGAGCCGATTTCGCGGCTGACACCTACGAACTTCGTCAAGTCCCAACGCGGAATCTTGCAAATCAGGTAGTCAAGCTGCGGAGCTGCGTATGCCGAGTTGGGAGTTCCCATCTCGCCGATTTGGTCGAGCGTATAGCCCAACGCAATCTTGGCAGCCACAAATGCCAGCGGATAACCGGTAGCCTTGGAAGCCAATGCGGAAGAACGGGACAGACGGGCGTTCACCTCGATGACACGATAGTCGTTTGTCTCGGCATTGAAGGCATACTGGATGTTACATTCGCCCACGATGCCCAGGTGGCGGATACATTTGGTGGAGAGCTCCTGCAACATTTTCACCTGCTCGTCGGTCAATGAGCAAGTGGGAGCCACTACGATGGACTCACCCGTATGAATACCCAGCGGGTCGAAGTTTTCCATGCTTGCCACCGTGAAGCAGTGGTCGTTGGCATCGCGGATTACCTCGAATTCAATTTCCTTCCAACCCTTCAGAGACTCTTCTACCAGAATCTGCTTGGAGAAAGTGAAAGAGCTTTCGGCCAATTTAATGAAGGCTTCCTCGTCCGGACAAATACCGCTTCCCAGTCCGCCCAGAGCATAAGCCGAGCGCACCATCACGGGGTAGCCAATCTCGCGGGCTGCCTTCAGTGCGTCCTCCATGCTCTCCACAGCGTGGCTCTTCGGAGTCTTCATCGGAATCTCGTCCAGCTTCTTCACAAAGAGGTCACGGTCTTCGGTGTACATAATCGCCTCAACGGAAGTACCCAGCACGCGCACGCCATATTTCTGAAGAATTCCGTTCTGATAGAGTTCCGTACCGCAGTTCAGCGCCGTCTGTCCGCCGAATGCCAGCAAAATGCCGTCGGGACGTTCTTTCTTGATGATTTCTTCCACAAAATAGGGAGTCACCGGCAAGAAATAAACTTGATCGGCGATACCTTCCGATGTCTGGATAGTAGCAATGTTCGGGTTTACCAAAACAGAACCGATACCTTCTTCGCGCAACGCCTTCAGCGCCTGCGAACCGGAATAGTCAAACTCTCCGGCCTGACCAATCTTGAGCGCACCAGAACCCAAGACAAGCACTTTCTTTAAATTCTTTTCCATATTCTCTTGTTGTCTATTAAGTTACGAGTTACAAGCTACGCACTACGAGTTGCAGCTATTTCACAAAAAAAATGCGTCACCCAATAAAGGATTAACGCATTACCAAAGAACTAAAAATATCTTTCTCGAAAAAAGAGAAACTGACGGCTCCCGAATGAAATTCATTCGAACGGAGGTTATATTTGCTTCTCATTTCCTGCGATTGCATAGTCTCTTTAAAATTTGTGCAAAGTAACGACTTATTTACGAAAAGAGCAAATTGTGGCATGTTTTTTTGCATAAAAGAAACGTCATCTCCCATAATAGAAGAGCAACCGCCGCCCACAACCGAAATCTTTTTCCGTAAAATGCGATTCCATATAAAAAAGAAAGACTATATCTCAGTAAAGGCATTTGCAGATAAATATGAAGATTCTCCCCACCAAAACTTGCTTTTCTCGCCACGGAAACTTACCTTTGTGCCTATACAAAAATAAAACAAGGATTCTGTTTCTACAAACAAAGCCTTTATTCTTAAAAATAAAATTTCTATTCCTTGGAATAAAGGCTTTATTCTAAGATTTCTCCGCCACCAAAAGAACTTTGCTCCGCAGGGAAAAGGACTTTGCAACGAAGGAAAGAAAAGAAAGGAGAACGCAACAATGACCACACGCTACCAAATGAAAGAAATGCCCGACTTGCAAGGCACGGGCGAACCGATCACCTACCCCAAGATGGTGATGACCGGACAGACCAGCACGCGCGAACTGGCGGAATACATCGCCATGACCTCGGGATTCTCGAAAGGCGTAACCGAAGGAATCATCTGCGAGTTGGGCGAAGCCCTGGCCCACGAAATGGGAATGGGACGCTCGGTGAAGATAGAAGGATTGGGCGTATTCACCCCCGCACTGTCCATCTACCCCGACAAGGAACGCGAACAGCCCCAAGAAAGCACCACGAAGCGAAACGCGCGGAGCATCTACGTAAGTGGCGTGAACTTCCGCACAGACAAGGCCTTGATTAGAGAAACCAACCATTGGTGCGAACTGGAACGTGCCTCCTGGAAACCCGCACGTTCGTCGAAGAAATACACTCCCGAACAACGTCTGGCTCTGGCGCATCAGTATCTGGACAAGCATGCCTTCCTTACTGTCAGCATCTACCGGCAACTGACCGGACTCGTCCGCTCCACCGCCACCGTGGAACTGCGCAAATGGGCACATACTCCCGGCAGCGGAATCGATACAAGCGGCATCGGAAGCCATAAGGTATACGTGAAAAGGAAAGAAAGCGTCATCCCTTGAGGTTTCGATAATTATAGGTATCTTTGCCGGTCCTAATGGCTTTTATACAATGAAGAAACTAAAAAATACATAATATGGCAAAAGAAAAAATCATCCTTACGGGCGACCGCCCCACAGGACGCCTGCACATAGGACACTATGTAGGCTCATTGAGAAGAAGAGTGGAACTGCAAAACTCCGGCTTATACGACAAGATTTTCATCTTCATCGCCGACGCACAAGCGCTGACGGACAATATGGAGAATCCGGAAAAGGTGCGCCAGAACGTCATCGAGGTGGCACTGGACTACCTGGCTTGCGGACTGGACCCGACGAAGAGTACCATCTTCATCCAATCCCAGATACCGGAACTCTGCGAACTGACCTTCTACTATATGGACCTGGTGACCGTGAGCCGCCTGCAACGCAACCCGACGGTAAAGACCGAAATCCAGATGCGTAATTTCGAGACAAGCATCCCCGTAGGTTTCTTCACCTACCCCATCAGCCAGGCAGCGGACATTACCGCCTTCCGCGCCACTACCGTGCCCGTGGGCGAAGACCAGGAGCCGATGATTGAACAAGCTCGTGAAATCGTACGCCGTTTCAACTATATATATGGTGAAACCCTCGTGGAACCGGAAATCCTGTTGCCCGACAATGCAGCCTGCCTGCGCCTGCCGGGAACGGACGGCAAAGCCAAGATGAGCAAGAGCCTCGGCAACTGTATCTATCTTTCGGACTCTGCCGACGAGGTGCAGAAGAAGGTGAAGAGCATGTATACCGACCCCGACCACCTGCGTGTGCAAGACCCCGGAAAATTGGAAGGCAACACCGTATTCACTTACCTGGATGCCTTTTGCCGTCCGGAACACTTCGGACTCTATCTGCCCGAATATCCGAATCTGGACGAACTGAAAGCCCACTACCAACGTGGCGGTCTGGGCGACATGAAAGTGAAGAAGTTCCTCAACGAAATTATGCAGGAGACACTGGAGCCTATCCGCAACCGCCGCAAGGAGTTTGAAAAAGACATCCCCGCCATCTACGACATGCTGAAGAAAGGTTGCGAAACTGCCAGGGAAACCGCTGCCGCAACCTTGGACGATGTACGCAAGGCTATGAAGATAAACTACTTTGATGATGCGGAACTGATTGCAGAGCAAGTAAAGAAATTCGGCGGAGAATAAGGGATAGGAGATACGAGTTACAGAAGTTACGAGTTACAAGGAGCTACCTGTTACAAGTTACTGGTTACAAAAAATGAGGGGCATGCGTCATAATAACGCATGCCCCTTCTCATTTCTATAACTCGTAACTCCTTGTAGCTTGTAGCTCGTAGCTTTCTAATTGGCAGATTTCACCAATACCACACGGTTCAGAATCGGCTGTCCGAACTTATCGACACCACCACCAGCATCCACCTTCAGGCGGTCAGCAGGAATTCCGTATTGTTTTACCAATACATCGACCACGGCTTGTGCACGCTTCAAACTCAACTCTTTATTGAATGCCGGTGTACCGGTTGCAGAGTCAGCATATCCGTTTACGGTGTAAGTGGCGTTCGGGAATTGCTTCATCTGGTCTGCCAGATAAGACAAATTCATTGCTTCACGCGGAGAAACCTCTGCAGAACCAATCTTGAAGAATACAGTACGCGGTGCAATGTCCGGATCGGGAACAATCACTTCTGTTTCTGTAACTTCGGCCACCGGCTGGTTCTGTGCAGCAACCAGTGCATTCTGCAATTGCTGGTTGGCAGCTCCCATTTCGGCAAGCTGTGCCTGCATGGCAGCCAGCTCTACCTGAGAAATCAGCTGGGGCATCGGGCGACGGAATCCACGGGCCGGGAAACGGTATGTCAATCCCACCGTTGCACTCAGCACACCGTCATATCCATGATCACCGCCTACTTCGCCATCGAACTTGTCTTCAACGCCCATTGCGCTAAGCTCCAGGTTAATATCTATCGCATTCGAAATACGGAAGCGGTTGATGATACCTGCGTTTACGGACAAAGCTTCGCGATGAGGCTTTGTGTAGTTGTGGGTGAACCCCGCACCTACATAAGGAATAATTTCATATACACGGTGCTGGTTGTATCCTCCAAAGAGTGCATTCAGATTGAACATCACGTCTCCGTGCAAGTTCATATAGTCGAAACGCTGTTTGTAGTAGCCGTCATCCATCTGAGTACCCCTCACGTAGTCTGCACCTGCATCATACGTATATCCTCTTGCCTGAAGGCCGCTATATTGCAGACGTACTCCCAGTCCCGGGGTGAACCATTTGCCGATGGCAAAATTCAGCGTCGGACTGATACGCTTGCCAAAACTTCCTGCCTTATCATTATCTCCAAAAGTTGCTTCGGCACCACCGCCTATAGAGAAAAACCAGTTACTCCAGAACGGATTAGTGATTACCTGATATTTATCCTGAACTTGGATAACTCCAAATTCTTCCACAACTTCAGTCTTTTGCTGCGCCATGGCAACAGAAGACACACCGGCTAAGGCCAGTAACATTAGAATCTTTTTCATATACCTTAAAATAGTTAAGTGGTTAATTAAATCCTTTATCATTCAAACTGTCTAATTAACGCCAACAGAACTAAAAGGTTCTGAATATTTGTACTTTTTTTGCCTTGATGCAAAAGAAAGCACTCTCCCTTATTTGGAGAAAAGCTTTTCTATGTCGTCTTCTTTAATGGTCGCCAGCACCGTCTTTCCGTCCGGAGTATAATTCGGGGATGGGCATGCAAACAGATTGTCCACGAGATTGGACATTTCCTCGTTGCTCAGCACTTGTCCGTAGACGATGGCCGCAGCACGCGCCAAGGTCGATGCAAGAATTGTCTGCACCTCTTCCTTAACATCATTTCCTTTTTCCATAGCAGTATGTATCATATTCCGGACCAATTCCACCGGGTTCAGTCCCTCTATGCCCGAAGGTATGCCGTTGATGGCATAGCTGCCGCCACCCAGCGGACTCAAATCGAAGCCTACGGCCGACAAATCTTCCAATATACCGTCCAGCACGGCAGCTTCCGAAGCCGGCAACTGGATAATCTCCGGAAACAATACCCCCTGCGATACGCCTTGTTTCTGTCGAATCTGACTCATATAGCGGTCGAACAATACCCGGACATGCGCCCGGTGCTGGTCTATCAGCATCAGACCCGATTTAACGGAAGTCAGAATAAAACGTCCCTTGAACTGGAAGTGTTGCGCTCCTTTCTCTACCGTTGCCTCATTGCCGTAGAAAGAGGCGCTTGCCCCGGAAGGAACCGTTTCCTGGAAATAAGGAGCCCTCTCCTCCTCTCTTGGAGCCATACCGGTAACCGCATCCTCTGCAAAAGGCTCTTCCTCCATCGGCTCGTTCATCCTGCTGGCTTTTTCCAAACCGGAATAAAGCCCCTCCCACTCCACTTTGGGACGCGAATAATTGCCACCACCTCCATAGGAAGAAGCGGAAGACGTCTTGAAGGGATTGAAATCCGTGTTATAGTGTACCTTCGGAGGCTCTATCGGACAAGCCTGCTCGAATGCAGGAATATCCGGCATGTCCTCGGTATCAAAATCGATAGTAGGTATAGCGCTGAACTTGCCCAAGGATTCCTTGACCGCAGCCGACAGAATCTGCCAGATAGCCTGCTCATTCTCGAACTTAATCTCCGTCTTCGTCGGATGGATGTTCACATCGATATTGGCAGGGTCTACCTCGAAATAAATAAAGTAGGAGATTTGCTCACCGGCAGGAATCAGCTGTTCATAAGCATCCATCACCGCTTTGTGGAAATAGGGGTGACGCATATAGCGCCCGTTCACAAAAAAGTATTGGTGCGCTCCTTTCTTGCGCGACGTTTCCGGCTTGGCTACAAAACCGGAAATCTTTATCATGGTCGTATTGACGTCGACGGACAGCAACTGCTGATTCAGCTTCTTTCCGAAGACTGCCATGATGCGTTGCCGCAAAGGCATTACCGGAAGATTGAACAATTCCGTATCATTACTATACAGATAGAAGGCTACCTCAGGATGCACCAACGCTATACGCTCGAATTCCGTAAGGATGTTGCTCAACTCCGTAGAGTTCGCTTTCAGGAATTTGCGCCGGGCAGGAATATTGAAGAATAGGTTCTTGATGGAAAAATTGCTTCCCTTAGGGCAGGAAACGGCTTCCTGGCTCTCGACTTTAGAGCCGGCAATCAACAACCGCGTTCCCAGCTCCTCGCTGGCCGGACGTGTTTTCAACTCCACTTCAGCTACCGCTGCTATAGAAGCCAACGCCTCTCCACGGAAGCCCATAGTGCGTAGGGCAAACAAATCGGCAGCTTCGCGTATCTTTGAAGTTGCATGGCGTTCAAAAGAAAGGCGCGCATCCGTTTCGGACATACCCTTCCCGTCATCAATCACCTGGATGCAGGTCTTGCCCGCATCGGTAATCAACACATGTATTTCCCCGGCTTCGGCATCAATTGCATTTTCCACCAATTCCTTCACAACAGATGCCGGACGCTGAATCACCTCTCCGGCAGCAATCTGATTGGCAACCGAATCGGGCAGCAAATGAATGATATCGCTCATGATAATGTTTAATGATTAGGGATTAATGATTAATCATTATTAAATGATTCCGTTACTGATGGCATACCACAGATAAATCAACACAGCCATGACAACAAGGATTATGCCCAAATGCATCGGCTTACGTCCGCTCTCCTTACGCCGCTTCAGGTGAGTTGTTCCTTCTATGAATTTGCCCCGTATATCCTCGGGCGAGAATTCCTTTTCCGGCAGCATACCCAGGTCACGCTTGGCGTTTTCTTCCATCTTCGCCAACTTCTCTTTCCGCTCATCCACATAGATATAGCTATGATTGAAGCCACGAGGCTTCCGCATTGCAAACATTCCCATGACGCTACTTATTATTTCGTTTAATATGCATATTCCTTGGCGAAGTTACAGGTTTCCGGTCACTTTTCTTCAATACTTCACCTGCTTTTTTAGCCCTCCACTCGAAGATGTCCTCCTTGTTGAGCGGACGGATGTAGTCGAACCAAACAAAAGAAGGCAGCCTGCTCTTATCTGGTGGAATCTGGTCCAAAGGATAGGCTGTACCGGTAGTCTTTCCAACAAAGACTCCGCGCTCCATTCTTCTCTCCTTCAAGTACATTTTCAAAAGTCCACCTTCCGAATAGTTCATCATAATCAGCGAACTGTCCTTCTCCTCTACCGGATAATACACCACCAGTACATTGCCGTTTACCTCCACCAGACGCATGTCTCCATCTATGAAGAAAGCTTTCATCTCCTTACCGGAAACTTGGTTATAGTGAATACTGTCCTTTTTCTCTACCGTCAGGGCCTGATTGATGATATGTGCCCAGTCGATGGTACTATCGTTCATGTAAATTTTAATTTCCTCGCCCAACAACTGTTGTTCCCCGTGCCACAAGATAGGGTCGGTGTACATCGTCATGCAAGAGTCCTTGGAATTATACACCAACGAATCGCATACGGCCTGCACATCCGTGCGATAAGCACGCACCTTATGATAGGCACGCATCTCCCGGTACATGGAATCGGTATTCATATGGTAGGTAATCAGCCGCAAAGTATCACCGTGCATAAACAGACTGTCGCCCTGCGAATAGTCGATAGCTACGGCACGTTTGGTGGCAACGGCGCTTCCGGTCAGTTCGTTGTAGAAACAGTAGTCGCCAGTCAACATGTTCCGGTTGACCGTATCATTCATCTGTACATTGTCAAAAGCCTCACCGTATCCCAAGATGCGGTCGTAGAAAAGGCTGTCACCGGTCAATTTCTTGCCGTCGTTGGTCAGTACGGAACGGTCGAGCAGTTCTGCCTGCTCAGTAGTCGTATTGTACACGCCACGTTCGGAATAAATATGATTTTGATCACTCACAATGTCGGAGGGACCTAGAATGGTAGCAATCTTGGTAGCTGTACTATACTTCAAGGTATCCGAAGTCAAGACAAACTTCGGGTTGACCAGCTTCACGTCGTGGTTGAAGACAGCCAACTTGGTGGCAGGGCTATATTCTCCCCACTCGGAAGTCAGCACATTATCCTCGTCGGTCAGCGTACCGCCTTCGAAGTAATAACCCAAATCGTACAGACGGTCATAGTTCAAACTGTCGGTTGTCAGCACCGTATTACGATTTATCATACGTACATTCTCACGCAGCATGGCCAGCTGCGACATGCCGTCATAATACAGATAGTCTCCATAGATAAACAAGGTGTCACCCTGCTCCATACGCACATTGCCGAATGCCTCCACAGAATTTATCTTTTCGAATATCAGCGCACTATCACAGAACATGTACATACTGTCATGCTTCATCCTCACCGAACCGATGAGTACCTGCACATCAGGACGCAACTGTTTGTCTGCCTGCGCCTCATCTGCGTACAACAAATCGACGCGCGTCTTCTTCTTTTCCGACGTCTCCGTCTTTTTCTGTTCAATCGAGTCCACTTTCCTCTTCTCCGGTGCACCAGTACTCTTCTTTTTGTCCTGCGCACTCAGCAGACAGATGCCAAACAAGCATAGAATGCCTACCAGGAGGTATCTATGCTTGTTCAGGAAATGATTTTTTGTATTCTTCTTTTGCATACAAATCCATGTAAATCCTTCCGGATTATTCTTTGATCCAGCCCGGATACTTGAACGTACAGTTATTCTTCCAATTATCCTTGATACGGACATACGTGTGCTTCTGCTTCTCACGAATCCACTTGTCTAGCACTTCGTCGCGGCGTTTCTCCAACACAATCTCTTTCAAGTTCTGATAGTCATCGGCAATGGTAGCCTTGTGTCCCGTCGTACGGCTCTTCAGTTTCACAATCACACACTCTTCTTTTCCGGTCTTTTGCGGAATCATGGTGAAGGCTTCGGAGATTTCGCCCACTTTCATCTTATCCACCACCTTGGCTATTTCAGGGGGAAGTTCCTGCATCTCAAAACGGGAAGTGTTCGTATTGGGATTCGGCAACAAACCATGATTGTTACGCGTATCCTTATCCTGCGAAAGCACTGAGGCAGCCTCTTCAAAAGAGAACTTGTTATTACGGATATCATCGGCAATAGAGTCCAAACGGGCACAACCGGCGGCCAGAGCCTCTTCCGGGATATGCGGTTTCAACAGAATGTGGCGTGTTTTAATACGGTCACCGCGCTTCTCTATCAACTGAATGATATGGAAACCATATTCAGACTCTACAATCTTGGAAACCTTGCTGGGGTCTTGCAAGTTGAAAGCCACATTGGCATAAGCGGGGTCTAGCATACCGCGTCCCGAAAACTCTATCTCACCGCCACGCATGGCCGAGCCACGGTCCTCGGAGTACAGACGAGCCAACATGGAAAAGCTTTCGCCCTTATTGACACGGTCGGTATACTCACGCAAACGTCTCTTTACATCTTCTATTTCCTCCAAAGGAACCTTGGGCTGCTGAGTGATAATCTGCACCTCTACCTGGGTAGGGATATAAGGAATGCTGTCCTGCGGCAAATCCTTGAAATAACGGCGCACTTCGGCCGGAGTAATCTTAATCTCACCAACCAGTTTCTGCTGCATCTTCTGAACCTTCAATCCCTCGCGGGCATTCTCGCGCAGCGTTTCACGAATCTGACTGGAAGTCTTATTGAAGTATTCCTCCATTTTCTCTCGTGAACCGATGTTGGCGATATACATGTTCGTCATATAGTCCACACGCTGGATAACTTCACTCTCGGATACCTCGATACTGTCAAGGGCCGCCTGGTGAAGATACAGCTTCTGCACGGCTATCTCCTCCGGTATCACGCAATAAGGGTCACGGTCAAATTTGCGTCCTTCATACAATGCACTCATGCGTGCTTCTTCCACTTCGGACTTCAGTATAGCCTCGTCACCTACTACCCACACTACCTCGTCAATCACGTTGTCTTGTCCATAAACGGCAGAACCGACTAATAGCGTCAAGGCAAATAAAATTACAAACTTAAAGTTCATACACTGTTTCATTCTTGGTGTCTTATTCTAAATAATATTTAATCTTGTCTCTTTTCACTGCCCGTTGGTACAAATCATCCTTCACTTGCCTCATGAATTCCACCTGCTTCACGTTCAGCAACATATCCTTCACTTGGCTACGGGCAAACTCGTAGGGTTCCTGCTCTCCTATCGAGCGATAATCGCTCACATTCAAGAAATAATGGAAAGCCGTATCCTTCAATTCTACATGACGGTTCTTGTCCAGATACTCGTCCACATCGGGAACCTTCAAGGGCAGCATGTCCAGCATTTCCGATACCGGCACCCATTTATCATAAAAATACTCATACTTCACAGCATTCTGCAGACTGTACTTTTCCAGATGTTCCACCGCCTCACGGGTTTCCGTCTTGTACCAGCGACGGACATTGCCCAGCTGCGGGGCTGTCAAAGGAACTTTGATGAACAAGCCTTTCATCAACGGACGTTCCACCTTGAAGAGCGCCTGGTTCTTCTCGTAATACTCCGTCAAGTCTTGTTCTGAAATCTCCTCTGATAGCCGCTGATGTATTAAAGCCTGCTGATAGGTATGCATTATCAATGCTTTGCGATAATTCTCCACAAGTTTATCAATCTCACCGTTATTGGGAATGTTGCTCTGCGCTTTATCGTACAGCAAAATATCTTCCACCCAATTACGGATATAGTGTTCTGCAAACAACAGGCTGTCGTCTTTGGACAAACCGGCCGGAAGTACCGATTGCAAATCTTCCCGGTAAAGGAAATTGCCGTCCAACTCCACTAACGGTGTCCGCCCTTTATGGTCGTGCTGCTCGCTGCACGCCGCACAGAGAAGGAAAATTAAAAGCCCAAAGCAGGTTGTTCGCATCACCAACTGATATTTACTTCGTTTTGAGGTACGAAGATAGTGTTTTAATCGGTTGCATCAGTGATTATTAACGGTTTTTAAAACCTCTTGGTCAATTTCAACCTTACCGGCAGTACGCAACTTTGCCACCCAATGCGTTTCCAAATAGTTCCGATAAGCGGTTACGAGCGGCTCTCGCACCTCTTGCCAACTATCTGGTCCCTTCTGCTTACGACCTTGTACAGCAGTAAAGGGAAATGACAAAACCGGGGTTGCATTCTTCCCTTTGAACACCAATTCATCCACATATGCATTATCACCGGGAGCAAATAATCCTTGCTCTGCCCGCACCTTGGGAGTATCGCCGGCATTGAAAGTGAGACGGATGGCATCCATCCACTCCTCTTCCGGAATCTGTTTCAGAAATTTCCGTACTTGCTTCGCCACCCGCTTGGTAGTACAATGCAGCACAATACCCTTATAACGCGGTTCGTCCCAATGGAAGTCCGAACGGTGCGCCTCAAAATATGCTTTCAATCCCGCTTCATCCACCACACTCCTCTTTCCCACTTCACGGTCAGTGATTTCGGCAAGCTACATATTCCGGAGCATACCCGTTCACTTTCCGGCAGCTTA
>UMLO01047315.1_pt1 | contig 14550 bp, 20 predicted proteins | sample 1966551 | NCBI WGS metagenome assembly UMLO01 (sample SAMEA4836201, study PRJEB28245) | human gut metagenome | biome: gut microbiome; material: fecal sample | place: Denmark | collected 2008
GAAGTGGAAGTGGATCTGGATGACTTTAAGGAGAATGGCTGGGGCGACCGGAAGGCTGTCATGGATTTTCTTGGCATGACGGAGGAAACGTATGATCCGGTGCAGTTTGCAATTGGATGTACGGAATACTTTTCCTGGGATAACTTCGGGGCAAGCTCTTACGCGTATGACTGGCAGCGTATGGACAAAAAGTCCATCTGCGAGATCTTAAAGTACCGCCTGATCGCTTCCGATCATCTGGATATCGTGTGGTAGGAACAAAAAGAAATCAAATAACAAAGGAGAAAAAGGAAGATGAAAGACAAAATGGAAACAAACAAGGAAGTCGCTATCAAAAAATCGCGCAGAATCCTCTCAAAACCATTGTCCGTAAGGGAACAGTGGGCGTTATGCGATGAGGATGCATACCTGGAAGGGATCGTGAGCGTAACTCCCGCAGAGTTCGCTGCAAACGACCTAAATGGGATCTTGACCCTCTTATCCGAACGGCTGGTCGGTGACCCGTACTTACGGGACGTTACCTGCCAGGTGGAAGATGTGACGCCTCTTCACGGTGTGGTCGTCCGTGTCCGTGGATGCATCGATGAGTGCGAGCCGCCCGAAAGGGAATTGGACGAGATCACAACGGAGATTCGCGATGGAATCCTCATGGCGTGCAAGGATGACGCATTAAGCGAGCTTATCGGGGAGCCAGTGGATGGAAAATCGAGAGAGGAAAAAGAACAGCAGGTTTCGGAATTCCTGGATTTTTTTTCCATTCGGCATCTGATCCGGTATTATAAGATGTACGCAATGCCGAAAGAATCAGAGGATGTTCAGACCGAACCAGAGTCTGGAAAGACTTATCTGATCGCAGGACTCCAGTATGATCCGGAATCTTATATGACAAAGGATGGTATGGAGCGCCTGATGAAGATGCTCCCATCGGAAGAGTTTGAGATCTGTAACATCGACGGACACAATAATACCAGCGCCTGCTTCCTGGTGGATGCAGGATTGTGGGGAGAACTAGAACTAAAGGACGTGCAGGAATTGGAACAGTCTGTTGCCAGGATCTTAGATGATGTCAATCTGGAATCGGAGGACCGCACTTATGAATGGCGCAACGTCCGGCTGTTTTTAGATTACCTGTAGAAAAAAACATCACGGCGCGGGGGTTCTCCTGCGCCGGATACGAAAAAGGAGAAAAAGATGAGAACACGACAGAAACCGTACATGACCGGAGAGTTTTTTATCATGATATGCAGGCAGATCGAGTTTCCAAAGATCGTGGAAGCTTCCGTGCCGGATGCAAAAAGCCGCCTTATCACACGTGCAGACGGCGTGTTTTACAGCCGTATCGATCAGGACTGGACCGGAGACAGCATCCGTCTCGATGTCGGGCTGGAATATCCAGCCCCGAAGAGCCGAGTTATCCGCCTCGGGACCTTCTTAACCAGGGATCGTGGACCGCATGCCATGCGGGATATGGCGCAGCTGATGGCTGACTTTATGTATGCGGCGGGCCGCTTCATAAAAACCCATCCGGAGGATTTTCAGTGGGAAGGTTATCGCGTGAGCGGTATCACGGAAGATGGGACCAGTTCCGGCACCGTCTACTGTGACAGGGTCTGCATGGTCATGCCGCAAGTGGTGAAGCTGCTAAAAACCAACCCGTATGTCCGATTCTTCGATTATAAGGAACAGGAAGCATGTTATTTTCGCATGGGAACAAATGGGATGCTTTCCGAATACTGGACCCTCGAAGCATGCCAGAAGGCGGCGCAGGACACCATCCGGGAAGGCGGGGATGAAAAACCCGCGGAACTTCCAAAAGAAGAATGCCGTCCGGAAGCGGAAGAAACTGCAAAAGAAGAAAAAGGAGAAATCGAAAGATGAGAAAAAACAGGCCGAAAAACTGCATAACGAAGATGAGATTACGGTTAAGGAAACCGGAGAGATCTTAACGGTGCTTTCCGTGGAGGTATATAGCAAGAAAGTCCTTGTCTGCTGTAATGATGGTAATACGTACCACCACAGGGACATTCGATGACCAAAAACAGGTACCCGGGACCGGCGGCAAGAGCTGCTGACCGGGTACTTTTTTTATGCCCGGAAAGCAGATGATGCATTTTGGCCCCGGTGACAGCACGCCAGAAACACATACTGACACCGTAGACCAAAATATCACAAGGAATGAGAGGAGAGAAAAAATATGTTAATCAGAGAATTTGTCCAGAATCCGGCATTTAATGTTAATTGTTACGTCAAAATTTTTGACAGTACAAAGGAAGCAGGATGTGAAGGAAAAATCCCGGTTTATGACGGACCGGGTGCCCCAATATACGCTTCCGAAGACGTCCTTTCCATGGAACTGTCCAGCGTGACAACTGACCAGCACGAGATCATTCTGGAAGGAATCCACAGGGACGGTGTTACCCAGAAAGAAGAACCGGGAAAATCAATGGAAGGTTCCGAAGACATTCTTTCCATGAAACTGTCCTACGTGACAACTGACCAGCACGAGATCATTCTGGAAGAAATCCGCAGGGACGGCATTGTTCAGAAAGAAGAACTGGAAGCGCAGCTGAAGGGGCATAAGGAAGAGGTACAAAAAGCACTGCAGGCGCTTTATGACGCAGCATATCAAGTCAACCAGATCACGGACGACGATGACTATGAGCAATTTCCTGATCTGTTGGATGAAAGTGCAAATATTACCAACGAGTTTGCAAACCTGGGCATCGTGGAGGATGGCATCGTATCCTTGTGATACCCAAAAAGGAAATGAGAGGCGAAAGAAAAACATGAAGAGAAACGAAATTTTTGTAGGAAATTTATGCCTGGAAGTAACAAGACGCTGCAATATGGGATGCGCACACTGCCTCCGAGGCAATGCTGAAGAACTGGATATGAGCCGTGAGACGATTGACCAGGTGTTGGAGCAGGTAGATATGATCGGGCAGGTCACCTTTACAGGCGGAGAGCCATCCCTCAATATGGATGCCATCCGGTACTTTTTTGCACAGGCAAGGAAATACGGGAAACTGCCGCGTTCTTTCTTTGTTGCAACCAACGGGAAAGCAAATCAGGAGGAACTGGCCGTGGAGCTGCTAAAGCAGTACACGGACATGGAAGAACAGGAATTCTGCGGCGTAGCGTTATCCATCGATGAATGGCACGATCCGCAGGATTATGGCCAGTCTATCTTGAGGGGCCTGTCGTTCTACAGCGATTGCAAGGAAAAGCCGGACGGCTACAGCCTGATCCCGGAAGGACGAGCAGCCAAGCTGAAAATCGACCCGGAAAAGATGATCCGGCCAACGTCAGCGCATATCGTTCTTTCCGGAAATTCCGACCCGGATGCCGGAGCGATCGAAGTGGAGATGCTGTATGTGGCGGCTGACGGAAAAATCGTGGGAAACTGCGACATGTCCTATGAGCGAATGGAAAAAGAAGCCGAGTATGCCATCAGTGACTTCCGCGCAGAAGTGGACAAACTGGTCGAAGAATTAGACTGACAGCAAAAAAACAAAAAGAAAACCGGAAACACTCCAGAGAAACAAAAAAAGAAAGGATAACGCGCATCTGGAAAAATGAAGTGCGGCAGAAAGGGAAACAATATGAGCAAAAAGACAAATAAGAATAATGAAAGGTGTAAAATGAGATTACCACAAGAACTATTTGCAGAAGAATTATGGGCAGAGTGGTTTTTTCATTACGGTAATGTTTGTAAAAAGACATTGCCGGATAAATTGAGAAGATATAATTTAAAGCTCAGAAAAGGGAAAACCTTAGATGATGTTAAATTAACAATAGGCAGAGCTTTAAAGGGTACTTCTTGTATTCCTTCTAAACGAATAGAACTCATTGCAGAGGAAATAGACAAGGTTTGTATCATAGCTAACTGGGATGATATGATTGCTAAATACAAGGGATAGGACGAAAAACATATAAAAGCAGATCGTTCGTCACATATTTAGAATGAAGCAATTAGATTTAAAATTATTAAAAGGAGAAGTAACATGATTAAATCAGAAGAAGTTTTAAAAAATGAGTATATGCAATTTATTAAAACTGAAAAAGGTAAAGAATGGTTGGAGTTTCAACGCAATGATATGAAAGCTGATGGAGACTTTGGAGATTACTTGTATGATTTCTACCCAGAAATGTTACAGTAAATTTGATTAACGATGAAACTAAGATTTCATAAGAAATACGTGTTTCAAGTGACGTCAGAAAGGATGATAAATATGGCTTATATATTAGGAAGATTAATTTCATGGAATGTGAAATTTGAAAAAGTAGATAGCCTAACTGTAAGAGTATATGGAAACTTTGATGGATTTTCTGTAGTTAGAGAATGTAAACAGAATAATTATGTTGAAGTGGACGGAAAACTTATGGATTATGAGGATTTTGAAAATTGGATTTATGAAATAAAAAAATAATCAAAGGAAACTAAGATTTTATAAGAAATACGTGTTTCATAAGAAAGGATGACGCGCATCTAAAAGAGCGCGGCAGAAAGGGAAACAATATGAGTAAGTACATTACACTATCCAGCGATTATCATGTTCTTTGTTTGGACGAGAACGGAGAGATCAAAAAGCAGCTTCAGGCAGATGACCCGGTCTTCGAAAAGGCGATCGGAAAGATGATCGAAAGCTTCAACGAGGTACGTCTGGAGCGGTATCTGGACGATGACATGGCGAAAGAGTGCCTTGGATATACGATAACAGATAAGATCCGCTCCATCCGTATGAAATTTGCAGGAAAAAAGGATGAGGATGGCAATCCGTATGTTAAGATCATTATCGAGACACATCCAAGAACACTGATCATGACCAAGAAGGTCCGCGCGTTTCTGGATGACTATATCAGCGCGCAGTTTACTGACGGATGGGGTGAAGGATTCTTCTACCCGTATAATAGCTTCAAAATCGATCAGATGAGGCTGGCGGTGGAATGATAACAGACAAACAGGCCTGATCCCGGATGGGACGGCCTGTTTTTTTGTATGATAGAAACCTGCGTCCCATCATTTTTTTGAGAAGCAGAACGCCTTTACGGTCTCGAAATCACCGGTATAAGCGGTACGCTGCCCGTCAAGAGCATGCTCATCCAGCAGGAAGTATGCGCTCGTTTCCGTCGTATCATCCCAGGTGACATCGATGATCTTCTTAACCCCGTCAATCATGACGGTATTCCACGCATGGTAGCCGTTTAATGTTGTTCCGACTATCGGATCCACCTGCAGATCGCAGTAAGTGCCGAGCAGGTAAAAGAGTCCAGCATACCCGTAGCAGGCGGTTTTCCCGGATGTCCACGCATCCACTACAAGCTGCGGTTGTTCCGTCACGGTATAGACCAGCCGATTCCGAATCGCGTCATGGATGTAGGAGGCCTTCTGATAGTCGCCCATGCCGTCGGTAGCAGCTTTTATGGCCTTGGCACCCTCATAAAACTGTGCCAGTGGCGTGATGTCGTGGGTCGGCTGTTCGCCCGCCAAAAGGATCAACTGCTCGTCTGATACGACGTACGGCACCCGCGCGTGCAAGGCGGAATACGTGGTTCGGTAAAAGTAGACCGGATCCTTCGGATAGACCCCAATGATACCGTACGGGCCGTCTGTCGTATTGACAGTGCCGTTTTTCGGGTCAGTCCCACAGATCGCAGTCAAGGATGTATCCACCGCGATCTGGCGCATGGTCTCATCCGCTTCATTCGCGTAAAGATCCGTCAGGATGGCAAGGGCCTGTTTTGCCTCCTCCGTATCCGGATAGTATGTCCTCGCGTATGCAGCCTGACCGGGACCGATGGAAGAATTTGCTGTCTTTGCCGCGTAAGCCGTACAGGGCGTCGCACACAGACTGAGGGCACATGCCAGGGCAGCGGCATTTCTTGTAATGTGGTTCATAATTCAACCCTCCTGATTATTTTGAGTCCCTTTCAGTATGGCAATAACGGATCAAAACGCTGACGGCTTTTCGCGTGCTGGCTGAAGGTCTCCATATTCTGGCAGGCGGCAGAATGGAACGGACAGCCAAGACGAACATCATGAGAGGCAAATAAACTGCCTGCCGTTTGTTTTTTGACCAAAAAGTGTTATCCGCAAAAGAAGCCTCACGGCAACATCCGACATACTGAAAGAAATCAGAGAGGAGGAGATGTCAATTGATATCGGAAAAGAAACTCTACGAAACACAGGCAGAATGGGCCCTGAATCACACACGCTATCCGAATGTCATCTGGGCGGAAGACCTGTTTGATATCACGATCGTCCCGTACCAGGGCTCCATCCGGAAGCTCCCGCATTACGCGGACATGAAAGACCGGCTGGAAATTTACGGACTCATCGTGGTCATGCATACCATACAGGAAGTGCAGATCTTGGAATGCAGGGTAGACGTGGCGGAAAACCGGTTATACATCACAGAGGGGATCTGGAAAAAATTCTGGAAGGAAATAAAAAAGAGTATCGCAAGCGCTATGAAAGAACACGGTCTTCCGGTCAATCCGGGAAGATGCCTGGACCTGCGATTTATGTCAAGCCAGAAAGTGAAACAGAAAAAAATACAGCCGGTCGATATATGGACCAGAAGGAAACAGAGCCTTTTGGATGATCCGAAAAATTTGTTCTATTACGGTGGGACAAACGGGGTGATCCATGACCGGGATTGCCCGGAACTGAAAAAGATCGACCCGAAAGACTTGCAGGCATCTGCGACCGGTCCGGAGGAACTTGGGTACTGCCCGCGTTGCGCATATCGCCTGTATGCAAGGGTCGCGTGCGCTCCGATCTCCAAAGAGGTGGATGCGGTGGAACACTTAGTTCGCAGACACCACATCGGGATCGGCCGGTGGATCCACTATGTAGAGGACGAGGGACTGAAGCTTCACGTGCTTTCCTTAACGGAATACCAGGCTTCCTGTAACAAAGATTCCTGGATGATCCGGGTTGACGAAGACGGAAAGATGCACCTCTGGCACAACAACTACATCCATACGGATGACGGAGGACGGTATGTGACAACTGGGCTCCATGACCAGGGCATCGTCTCGAAAAACCTGACCCTGATGTTTGACTTGATCTGTCACTATGACTGGACGTACCATCTGGTATCCGGAGAGGAAGCGAAGACGGAAGAAGCGGAGGAACTGAGCGAAGCGACCATCGCCATCCAGTCAAAATTAAGGAAACTTTCCAATCGGAACATGGCTGTCAGAAAGCGCGGTGTGATCGAACGCCAGGCGCCAGACCCGGAACCGTTATCCGGAGCATTTCAGGCAAATTCTCTGTTTGGAGGAACGCAGAGCGGACTTTTTGCGGGACTGGCACTGACCACATCCGTGGAAGCCGGAAGCAAGAATTCGCCCACTCAGGAAGAAGATACCAAGTGTACGGATCCGGAAGAGAGAGCGGAAGTTTCTGCTGCCGCCGCTGAGGATGACAGTGAAGATCTTTCTGAAGAGTCGGAAGAAAAAGAAGAAAGAGAGGTGCTTCCTGTATCCAGTGATCTATGGGTGACACATCCCGGAATGTTTTCGGCTGCAGGAGGATTCGGGAATAAGAGTGTCTTTGAGCGGCTGGAAGCACTGAGTAAGGAAGAAGGGGAAGAAGATCTGAAGGGAACGGAAAGAGACGAGAATGGAAGATGCGAGGCAGTTTATACGGATAAAAAATCATAATATTGCCAAGGCCCTTCTCTGAGTGATCAGAGGAGGGATTTTTTTATCTGTGAGCGAAGAATTGATTGTTATCCGTACCAACTGGATAATCTGAATTTTTATATAGCCTTCCGTAATTTATACAGAAGTTCCGTGCAAGAAAAACGTAGCCGGGAATTGCCATGCATGCGACATACTAACTGCAAAGTTAATAGTGTATCCGGTGCTACGGTTGTGAAGTGGAATCCGCATACAATTATAAATTACGGAAGGAAGTTTATGCGCATCAACGAAAATATAAATTTGCATCATGCGCGTAACGCATGTATCTGCGATAGATGTTATATAAGAATTGTACTGGATACTAAATATAGATAATTCTGATGTGAAGCCTCTCAGGATTGGAAGTCATGAGAAGCTTCGTAAGAATGAAACAATTTATGCACCAAGAAAGATAAAACAATGAAGGAGAAAAAACATTGGAAGAAACATTGGGAAAATTTACAGCACAGCGAATAGATAATGGCGAAGTTATCGAGGGGAATTTGATTTATGGAGAAAGCAGTCCTTTTGTATATATACTTACGGAAGAAAACTTTAAGCGAATGATTGTTGATGATGAGGGGAATTGCAAATGTACTCTGATAAGGGTTATGAAAAAAAGTCTTAAAATACAGGGAGTTTCTATATAAACAAACATTTTAAAACAGATCTTTCCATCAAACTTCTAATAACAGAAACCGAAGAAACAGATTGGGAGTTCATGAAAAAATATATTAAGGCAATCAAAAATAGTGGTTGCAGATGTTGTGAAGTTTAAGGATGAAATCATTGCTACAGAAGTAAGTGATAGCATAGGGATTCCGCTGATAGTAAAAGTGGTTGTAAATATCAGCATATTATTGTAAACCGAAAGACACTGTCCGCAATTTTTCAGAACGTTGTTTAGAGTTAATAATATTTTAAGAAGTGGGGGGGGGTCTTCTTATGGAAGTCGCGAAATACAAGAAGTATGATATTGCGTTTTGCAGAAATCACGGTGCAGTAAAGAAAAGAGAGGATGTAGGGAAACTTCCGCCTTGTCTAAGCCGTCGATATGATTACACAGAATGTTTTGCTTTAGAATATTTAATACAAAGTGACGAATATAAAGAAATTGAGCTTCATGATCGACAGGCGAAGGGGGCGGACGGCTTGGATCTTATCGTTCGGGACCGTCAGTTAGGAATTGAAGTAACACAGGCAATTAATGAAGCGTTTCGGAAAGAAGGAATGAAATGGAATAAACCATTAAGTAATGCAAATAACGATGAAGTCTCGGACGATGCGTTATTCCATAAATGGAAAAACCAGCCGCTTCGATTTGAAGATATAGCAAAAGTTATCAAAAACAAAAATGAAAAATATCAGGAATATTTAAAAAAGTGGAAGTCTGAGGTAAGAGATATAGATTTGTTTGTCTATGTGGCAGATGCGAAAATCAAAGATACAAATATCAAATTTTTAGAAGGCTGTTTAGCGCCAGAAGGCATGGGATGGACTCCAAGTCAGTATATTGGAATAGGACTAACAGAACTTCTCAACGATCTGAGGACTCCATACAGAAAGGTTTACGTTGTTTTTGAAAATTTCCGCTATGTTTTGAAGCGAAAAAATGATTTTAAAGTTTATGACGGAATGCCGTTTCAAGTAGAACACTATATGAAGGTATCAGATAGGGCAGCAGCGTATTTCAAGTGATACTATTTTAATATTTTGAAACAAAAATTCTTAATGGTGATCGCCCTGATTTATACGCAGAAAATCAAGAATTCGGTATTGAGGTAACATCCGCAAAAAAATACATTCCAAAAAGATGACGCATACTGATTCCGTCATGGAACTATGAGGTGGAAGCAACTGATCATTAGTAGCAGAGATTTTCTTGGGGAATTTAGTATCTGCCCCGTGTATGCGGGGACGACCCCAGCTCGTAATGATTTTGGAATGGCGGTTATGTGTTTGCCCCGTATATACGGGGATATCTTCACAGCCAAAAGAAACACCACAGTATGGGGCGGCACAAAGCAACATGCGTCGGAAAGACGTCCCTTGCATACGCGACCGCAGACATGTTAGGGCTGGAACTATTGCGCGTCCAGTTTTATGATAGCTTAACATATGATAAGATCCTGTACGATTACGACTACCAGAAGCAGTTACTCTCCATTCAGGCGATCTAGGGCGCGCTGACGGATGCCTTTTCCGGAAAAACGCTCCAGGAATCCTTGGACGCTGCAGGGGCCATCAACTTTTATGGGAAAGATTTCCTGATCGAGCGTCCGATCTTAAAGGCGAATATCGCATGAAACCAGACTGTATGGGATAGGTGAGGGCATGGTTTATCATAAAACGGTAAGATGCAAACTCAGCCAACATAGTGCAGGATTGGTTTATATCTAAGAAAGGAAACCGCCTGGAGAATTATGACAGAAAAGAAGCGACTCAAACTGTTGTTATCATAGAAAAACAGAAAAGAAGGAAAGAAATAAAGAAACAAGGAAGGGCATTCCCGGGAATCCGGGGGTGCTCTTTTTTCGACCTTCACAGGCGGAACGCGAAGCTCCACACCGATCGTCTGTCATGATCCCGACTTTCCATGACACCCAACAAAACAACATTTCTGTACTTTCGCATTTTTTTCTATTTCCAGCCATTTTTCATCGTTCGCATTCCCATACTGAAGACGTACATATCAAACAAGGAAAAGAGAAAGGAGAAAATGATATGGAAGTAAACGATTTCACGAAACAATTAGAACAGGTGGACTGGCATGAGGAAACGGACCGGAGGCATCCGGCCACACTGATCCCTGCCTTGGAAACCATCTCAAACAGCTTCAGCTTCCGCCCCAAGGAACTGGTGGAGGTTGTGAATGCGAACCCGAATGCCACATATAACTTTGCAATCTTATCCTGCGCATGTGCCATCTCCATGGCGTATACGTATCTTTGCGATGAAAAGCGTGGCAGACACTGGGATGAGAGAAATCTCGCCTCCCAGCGATATTTTTATGAGCATTTCGATGCCTTAAAAGAAGCATTCGACAAGCTGGCAGGTTTTCCAATGCCGTTTAGGGTGGAACCAAGGTTCCAGTATTTCCAGGATGACTGCAAACTGCCAAGAAAAGAAAGGCTCTATCAGGAGTTATGCGCGTTTGACTGCGTGCACCACACCTTGCAGCAGAGTCTGGCCGGTGCGTTCGTGCTTGCGATCGCTACGGCAGTGCCGGAAAGCGGTATACAGGCAGACCAGTGCTTCCCGCTTATTTAGGAGAAGTTTATGAGCAAAGGAGAGAAAGAAAGCAAAGCGAAAGATATCCGACTCAAGAAAAAGCTGTTAACAGATTTCGGTTTTCGTATCACGAAAGAGATCGAAGATAATCTGGAACAGGCGGGATCGGACATTGAACGCGAAAATTATGTTCTGGGCCTGATCCACGGTTTTTTTGACCGCAGGCAGGAAGCAGACAGACACACATAAGGAGGGAGAGCAGTGCCTTCGGACATCAGACTTTACCTGATATCATACCACAGGATCTACCTATATTGAAATGTAACTTATCAACTGTATAGATGGGAATTGGGATGAGGGGAATTCCTCTTAGATGTCCTTACCATTTATACACAAAAAAGAATAAGTCTGTAAGCTGTTTTTTCTTGCTTACAAACTTATTATACGAGGAGGAATAAGATGAAAGTGATAAAATATAGAGTCCTCTTAGATGAGGAAAATAAAAATATCCTGGTAAAGGAGAGCGCACAGCTCTATGCCAGTGAAAAAGGACAAATGAATACTCCGGCACAGATCGTACACCTGTGTAATGATGTGTTGCAGGCGAACCGTCTGGCAGAGGAGCATTTATGGCTGCTTGCATTTAATACCAAGAACAAACTTTTGGGGTTGTTTGAGATATCGCACGGAACCGTCAACGGCTCTTTGATCACGCCAAGAGAAATCTTTGTACGACTTTTTTTGTGCGGAGCTGTCAGATTTGTGTTGGTACACAACCATCCGAGTGGGGATACAACTCCATCGGCAGAGGACATGCATGTGACCCAGCGCATTCATATGACAGGAGAGATGATGAGGATTCAGTTTTTGGATCACATCATTATCGGAGGGGATACTTATTGCAGTATACGAGATCAGTATGGTGAACTGTTTGAGCAGAAGCAGTAGACAATTCCCGGAAGGACTGATTTATTATACGAGGAGGGACCGGCATGGAGAAACAGAGATACCAGGTTTTCCGTACCCTTGTGTACCATTACGGGGACGGCGTAGTCACCGAATTCAGGAAAAGCCTGGGATACACCTGGGCGGTTTCCGAAAAAAGCGCGATCCGCAACATGCGTTACCGCGAGCAGCATAAGCCCGTCAGGGAAAGCCTGTATGGACCTGCAATCAGCGAACGGTATATAGCAGTGATCGATTAAAAACAATTCGGTTCATGCCGGAAGGAAAAAGAGTGGAAGGGGGTGCTTTAAAGAAGCATCCCCGGATTTTCAAAGGAGAGACTATTATGACAAAAGTGAAAACAGGAATATCAAAAGAGCAGTGTGCGGACCAGATCAAAACCGATCTTTCCCGATTGCAGGACGTTCTTCCCCGTCTTGGTGAACCGTCCTACCGGTTTGATGTCGGGGAGAGGATCCGGTACGGGAGCATGGAAGAAAGCATTGTGGAAGAAGTTTTATCGGATGGGAAGATCTACGTGATCCGGTGTACCAAGCGGAAAACCGGGACAGAAACGGGCGAGACCGTATGTTATGCGGTTCCGTGGACGCAGATCCGCCCGCTGACAGAAGCCGTCACCGCACTGGAGCGAAACCGCGATATCAGGCTGTCTTTCAGCCCGTATACCATAGAAGGAGTCCTGACCAGGTATTACCATTTCGGTGTGGATATGGACCCATATTATCAGAGAGGGTATGTCTGGGAGCAGGAGGATAAGGAACTTCTGATCGACAGCATCTTTTCCAACATCCGGATCGGAGAGCTGGTTTTTGCTAAACGGGATTACGAAGTATGCCAGTCATCCGGATCCCTTTACGAGATCCTGGACGGCAAGCAGCGCCTGGATGCGCTCCGCGGTTATTACGAGAACCGGTACCCGTACCATGGCTATTATTTTAATGACCTTGGCGCCCGTGACCGGCATGTATTCTTAGAACGCACCATTCCGGTCGCGGACCTGATCCGCCCGGATGAGGAAACGATCCTGCGATGCTTCCTGATGTTAAACCGTACAGGAAAACGCATGGACACAGCGCATTTAAGTTCCGTGGAGGCAATGCTTCAAAAGCTTCAGGAAGAAAAGAGAAAGAAGGAGAAACAGGCATGAAAAAAATATACGAAACAGTGGCTGCTCATTCTGGCATTCACATTAACCTGCGCCGGATTATCCGGATGCGCGTTATTCAAGGAGAAAAAGAATGAGCTGGACGGGACCATCACAGGAAACACCTATCAGGCAGCATTTTATTCCAACGACGGAGATAAGTTTATGACGATGAGCGGGCAGAAGATCAACCTGAAGTCCAATATCGTGGATGAATACACGTATACATCGGGTGGCTGGGGTTATGTCCAGACGTTGTCCAGCGTCGTGACCGTTATCATTGACGGACGGGAAGTGGAAAGCTGCGGAAGCACCATGATCTTTGCGGAAGACGGACTGGAACCGGAGGTGGATTTTAAAGCTCCGGAGATAATCACCAGCACGGCATCCGGGATCGCGGATAACACCGCGGTCGCCGGGGTCGTAAACCGGTACCGGAACCTGTTCGGGAAATCACGGGTTGTGGTCATCCAGTCCCAGCTTGGCGACCCGATCTGTGCATATTCCGGAGATAAGGTGTACTGGAAGGTCTGCGATGACCTCCCGAAAACGACCAAACTCATGGTTGACGAGAAGGCCCTGTATATCCACCGGGCCAATTTCCAGATTATCGATAAGGCACTGTTGCAGTAAGAAAAGCAGACGAACAAAGGAGAAAAACATATTATGAGAATTGATCTTGATTATATCAAAAAATGGATGAAGATTTCCGATGAGGAATTAATGGAGCGCCTGGTAAAGGATGCGGTCGGACTGCAGGAAGAAGCGAGGGAACGGGAGCATCAGGCAATCGTTAAAGAACGTATGCAGGATAAAACCTACAATACCGCATTCATGCGGGAGTTCTTTGCGAGCTACAACTATCTGCATGACTACTTCTCGGACAAAGAGATCCTGATTGCGTGCAAACACCATGCGGCAAAATCCGATATGGCAAAAGAAATTGCAGTTCGCGGACACCGGGATGAAACATCCTTAGGCATTCGTTTTGTGAAGCATACACGCACGGAATTTACAGAAAGTAGGAGCGGCTGGTCACGTACCGTGATGGATAATGGAACCATCGTCCTGATGACAAGTCCGTATCAGTCCAGATTTGCCGGAAAAGTCATCGAGGAGCTGCTGCTGCAGAAATTACCGTATTTAAAGGATTTCGCGGTCAGCATCCACGGGATTTACGACAAAGAGCAGGATCTCATTTTCATCAAAAATCCGGAAAAGGCAGAGCATAACTGTGACGTCAGCCTGTACATTTCTGCCGGTGACCTGCTGTCGCGGAAAACCGGAACGGAGTTACTGAAGAGGCACAAAGACTACTGGCATGACTATGGCAACGGGAAATACGATGATGCCACAGAAAAATTCCTGGCTGGTCCATTTGTACAGAGGTTCTTAGCAGCTACGCAGGAATTTGCAGACAAGGAGGAAAACTAAATGGGAACCGAGCATATCACATACAGACATTTTAGATCCGAAACCTTTCATCCGGAATATTTTGGAAAGATCGTAAATGATCC
>UMLO01002158.1_pt1 | contig 14498 bp, 17 predicted proteins | sample 1966551 | NCBI WGS metagenome assembly UMLO01 (sample SAMEA4836201, study PRJEB28245) | human gut metagenome | biome: gut microbiome; material: fecal sample | place: Denmark | collected 2008
AGCGGTGTCACAGTACATACGCTCCGCCAGATATGGTTCTTCCAGTTTAACGCCATTGATGCAGACACTGGCAAATTCCGTATCTCCATCCCGTTTCAATGACAACCGGTCCCCTGGCATCCCGATGATGCGTTTGATCAGGTAATGGCCAGATCCATCCGGATCCGGGAAGATCACGATATCACCCCGTTCATAGTTTTTTAAAAACCGCATGCCGATGATCCGGTCCCCTGGTTCGATTGTATTCTCCATCGATCCGGTCGGAACGACTGCGTTTGCAATGACACAATTTGTAAGAAGCAGCATAAGCAAAAACGTAAGGATCACGGTCTTTAAAAGGGAAAAGGTATCCGCAATACCATTTTTAAACCCATTCTCTTTTTCTTCGATGTTTTCAGTTTCCAACATAAATAATCCTCCAATGATATAATCTGTGCCCGGCTTTAACAGCCTGGGCTACTGTTACGGTTCCTCAGAGACAGGGAAAATGAGGATGGCGGCATCCTCCGACAGATATTCTGATATTACAAAGCAGAAAGCAGGATACGGGAGTCGAACCCACCTTTTCAGCTTGGGAAGCTGACGTACTGCCGATATACGAATCCTGCATCAGATCGGGACAAACGCCTGATGACCGGAAAATGTTCCCACGCTGTGTGCGTTCTCCCGAAACAAAGCCTCAAGGCGGATTCGAACCGCCGACCTACTGATTACGAATCAGTTGCGCTGCCGGCTGCGCTATTGAGGCGTACAAAAAACAAAGAACTATTCCCTATCCTTTGGTTGTGAGAAGACATTCCACCCGGGGCTGCGAGATTTTTTGGACGCTAACAGTATGTCGCATCGCTTGAAACGACATTTTTTTTTGCGGATAACACTTTTTGGTCATTTATGCGTAATTTTAGATGGTGTTCCCGGGGAACACCCCAACCATTTTTATTTTTATAAAAAAGAGGCATCGCATTTGCAATGCCCCTTCGGAAATTATTTTGCGGAAATTTCCATAAGCTCAAAAGCTTCTTTTGGAAATCCGGTATATTTTTCTGTTACCCTATCCAGGATCTCTTCCTGAGTTCCTGTGAGTGTTCCAAGCCAGACTTTTGGCCAGCCATTTGCGGCAATCGTCAGATCGTCAATTTCCCACCACGAAACGCGGTCACTTTCGTAATCAATGAAGCCACCACCATCTCGCGGATACAATGGTTCTTCGGTTGTGAGAAGCTCCATGTTCCTGACGAACTCCTGTTTCAAAAATACATTATAAATTCTCTGCTGCATTTCCATTTTCTTCTCCATCTTTTCATTTCCTCCTATTGCATGTAGTTACGTTTTTAGCACAGCGCACTGCCAGTTTTTGCCTGACGTTCGGCCCAGCACCGGTTGAACCGGTTTGGACTTATGATTTTTGGTTTTAGATAATGAGCGAATTTCCGCTTTAGCGGCAACATCTCTTCCTGATACGTGTGGCTATCCAGCCATGGCCAAATGTCCATATAAATGGTGTCGTACTGTACTCCGCGCTGCGGTTTCCAAAGGAATACGTCCGCCTGGATAATTTTGACTTTTTCGTTTAACGGAAGCTGCGTAGCAACCATATCGATCACTTCCTGATTTTTCTCGATTACGGTAATACTATGTACCTCTGGATTATCCTGGATGGCCAGGATAATAAGGCCGATACCAAGACCGCCGATCAGCACATCTCCATGCGCATGATCACAGAAATTCATATTTGTCCAGCGTTCCATGTAGGTATTGGACATCACGATTTGACCATTATGGCATAATCGCACATAATTACCAGGAGCAATCCCGTTTTTGAAAGCGTATAAATCTCCCGGCTTGATCTGGAAATGTTCCAGTTTCCATTCGCCAACTTGTTTGTCCTTTAGAATTTCTCCCATGTTCTGATACATGATTGATTCTCCATTTCTCTTTAGTTTTCATAATTTTGTTCAGTTATCATCCTGCGGAAGGACTTGTGTGTAAAAACCCTTATTCGGAACTCCATATTCATTGGACAGCCAGTCTGACGCTGCGTCCTCTAAGCTCCATATGTCGAGGCGCCCCGTCTTATTCCGGTAATCCCTGTCAAGGAACCGATCTGCCACAATGATCTCCTTAGGCAGCTTCGATGCATCTGCCTTGGAAGTTGCATTGCCATTACTGGTATCCCAGTCGATATCAGAAAGCCGAAGACGCAGGTATTTCCTGCGGATCTCGCTCTTATCTGCTCGCACGGCTTCCAAAAACAGGCTGTAAATCCTACACGCAACCGCCTCTACAGTGAGATTCCCGGTATCAATAGACGCATCCGCCTGTATGGTCCGGAATACTTCTTCATCCCGTTCCAGTCGGTCCTTGATTTCTTCCTCCGAAGAGCCACGTGCACGCATCCTGGTTTCCCGAATCTCTTCTGGCGCAGTCAGTTCAACGCATAGCATCGGACGGTCGCGATACCGCTCCCTTAACGTCTGATATCCTTCCGGATGCACGATATAAAGATCGGATGCGTTTAACAGCGCTCTTGTTGCACAATAGCGGTATCCACGGTATTCGAGATATGCCATCATCTCATCCATCGGGATCTGATCGAATGCTTCATTGGTGATGAATGTATGTCCTCTTTCCTGTTTGCTGCGCGCAGGTCTTGTGGTGTAGGATTCGGCCTCCTTCAGTCCGTACCGCTTTTCAAGCCGTCTGGCCGTTCTTGTTTTCCCGGTTCCGGATTTCCCGACCAAGACGATCAGCGGCGTCGTCGATGCCCAGAGTGCTCGCAGTCTGTCAATGATACATCCAGTCTCATCAGGATCATATCCGTAACCAATCATCAGGTTCTTCTGCAGGGTTGTATACGGAAATATTCTACTCTCATTTCGGTAAATTCCTTCCTGAAGTTCCTCCTCGATCGCATTCAAAAGGTCTGCGTCCGGCTCATCTGACATCAGGTCATCCACCACCCATTGTAATTCGCCGGTGACGGATTCCGGATAAGACTCCTTTCCAAACGCCATTCGCAGGAAGAAATACCCCATTGATGAAAGCGCCTGCTGTTTCGTGTCTGTTTTTCGCATATTCTTTTTCTCCTTTCTCATTTCCTTTTTATAAGGTATTTTCATGTTCAGTATGCGGACAGTGGCTCAAAAAAAGACGCCAAATTCCATGGCGTCCTCTAGGATAAAATATTACATGACTCCACCCCCCCGTTTGCGTGGCCAGCCGGATAAAAGCCGGTCATAACCGGGGTTTTCCGTTGGGCATTCTCACACAGAGAGCCGCGTCCACTCGTTATCAACATATTGCCAGACAGTCGGGTTATACGCGTACAAATCCCGTCGGAATACCTCGCGATATCTGACCATCATCTGCTCCCGATCCTGGAAAAATTCCTCGTGGGAAAGATTTCCCTTATCTGGTCCGCTTAACTGATAAAACCTTAATTTGTACCCATATCGCAGCATCCGCTTTCCTCCTTTTCTATTTCCTGGTGTGTGGCCGCTGGGTAGACCGAAGCCATAATCTCGTAGCTTGGATGATCCAGTACGGCAAACACAACACGTTGAAATGTTCCCCGGAAGGCGCATTCCAACTGGTCACGGAAGATCTCGGCAACCTCCCTTACGTCATTTCCAAAAACGCCGCATCCAAACGCGCCAAGGATCAGGGTATCTTCCTGATTTACATCCGCCGTATGCAACACTGCCGCGATCCGGTCTTCCATGGCAAGCTTACAAAGGTCGTCCGGCACCTTCTGATAGGTCTGTGCCGCCTTCTTATTCGGCGCAGCACAGGTAATAATGGAGGCTTTCGTCTCCACACCGCCCTGCCAGAACGGGACGTCCGGCGTGTAGAGCATGTCGGATAAATAGAGGGCCTTATTTAGGCTTCTCTTATGGCGGTCATAAAACAGACCACGGACCCTGTCAGAGCACAAGACCGGGTACAGCAGAGACGCATGGCATAAGCTCTCCTCCTGAGCCATGGAGCCATCGGTAAACATGCCCCCTGGATTCTTATAGGAGGCAAAGTTTAACGCGCAGACGCGTGCTCCTTTTTCTGTCTCACGGATAATGGCATCGACCGTGGAACACTGCATAACCTCGATTTCCGTTTTCTCAAATTTCGCCCGACCTTCCGGCGGCGCGCTTGGTGCCGGCATCAGAACAGTCGTTTCGGACAGTGCCTGAATCTCTTTCCTCCGGTTGTTTGATGCCCAGCGGATCACCTGCTGCGCATGCGCTTTGTTCTGCTCTTTCTTTTCAAAATAATTCAGCTTTTTTGGTTCACTCATGTTTTCTTCCTTCCTCTCTGTTTCTTATACATATTGGAACACTTACAGTATGCGGATGTGCACGAGATCAGTTAGAGGGTTTTTGTATGGAATTTGGCAGCATCTTTCGCACAGAAAAAAAAACGGGCTCTTTCGATTTCCGAAAAGGCCCGTTCCATGACTGTCCCATCACTCATGCCGCCGGAAAGAATAATCTTCTTTCTTCCCGGTGCACATCTTCTCATGCAGAACGCATTACTGCGCCTGTATCTCCTCAAATAATTTGTCAAACAGTCCATTCAGACGTTCCCGTTCCCTGCCGCAGGGGTATGCCCTGTATGTCATACCGTCATCGGCTACAAGCGTAAAGGAATCCGCGTTGGACGTCAGGTAATCATTCCTCCATCCGCGCTCCGCCAACCGGTCTGCCACGTAACAATCAAAGGCACGCGCAAACATCTCGCACCGGCTTGACCAATAACCATGCCCGCTTTTGCGGTACACTTTGTCGAACCTGCAGGAGGCCGTATAAAAGTCCGTGATCGTACGGTCTTCCTTCCGGAGCATGGCATTCATCAGGTCGCAAAAGACGGACGGATACAGACTGGATTTATGAGTCCCGCTTGCAAACGTTTCCTCATCATTGACCTGTGCAGCTAAAAAGTAGTCGAATGCGTGACCCCATTCATGAGCCAGACACCCAGCTCCGTGCATCTTGGTCAGATTGATGACCTCCAGGATCGGCTCGAAATGGGCGGATGCGGCGGACTGTCCGCCGCGGCCCCTGGAACCGAACGCGATGCTTAATTTCCCGTCAAAGATAACATCCGACGGAGAAAGTCCGAGGACCTTTGCCAGGTCGCTTAACGCTTCATAGGCCATGTTTAAATGCTGCTGGCGGTCATTGCCGGAAAGCCAGTTTCCGAACTCTCCACCATGCACCGGGAACATAGCCAAAAACTGTTCCGGGGATACATTTTCATCCGGTTTCAGGATTTCTTCTCCGGTCCGGGTAAAGTGGGAAAGCTCTGCCATCTTAAATACTGCCTTCTGATTTCTGGATGCAGCCTTCTTTTTCGCCGGCTCACTGGATCCTGATTCGCAGGCAGCTTTCGCCAGCTCGTCGACCTTTTCCATGGCGGACGCTTCATCCGGAAGTCCGTATACCTCGATGCGCCTCGTTGCCGTATTGACGACAAACCAGGTGTCAGGCTCCCAGGTCTTTGCATATTCCTCTGCCTGTTCCGGATAAAAATAGACACTGGAGCATCCGTACTTGACGGTCAGACGCATCTTTCCGTCACGCCCGAACGGCTCAAAGAATACGTGCTTTTTGTCATACAGGCATGTGGTCAGCTTATTTTTGCAGATTTCGTATTCCTTGCGCTCCTTCGGGACGCCGAAGGTAACGTAATCTTTCTTTCGTTGCTTATAATACAGCTCGCCCGGAAATGCTACCGCGGTCAGAAACTTATTCGAGATAATGCCTTTCATCCCCTCCGGCACATCGACATAACGTCCAGCCTTTGGAATGACATATCCCTTCGGCATGACCTTCTCGTGGTAAAAGTTTTTTGCGTCTTCTCCAGTATGGACGTTCATGACCAGGTCCCGGAGTTCGCTCACAACGCGGACATACCGGGTCTCTTTATCCTGCCCGGAAAGGGACCCTGCGTTTGCTGGCAGGGATTTTCGGATCTCATTCTGCCAGTATCGGACAGCTTTTTCCGTGTTCCCTTCCAAAAGAAGCGAAGCCCAGTCCGGTTTCGGCCATACGTTATCCTTGGTCACGTATTTTTTCGCCTCCTGATCGGTCATCTCCAAAAGATCCCCCAAGGACATGCCTCTGCCCTTCCATTGGTCTTTCCTGGCACCGCCGATCTTCTTTCCAAAATCCGCAAGTTTCGTGTTTTTCTTTTCTTCCATCTTTTTCCTTCCTCTCTTCCTTATGATTAAATTTAAACACTTTCAGTATGTGGTTCCGGGCACTTGCAAAACCCGCGATTTTCCAGCACATTCCGGATAATAGCAGGAAACCACGCCAGGACACCGCTCGCAAAAAAAGACACCGCAGGCTGCGGTGTCTTGAAAATCTGTTACGCTTTTTCTTTGTTTAATCTGCCATCACGGCCGGCCTCCCGAAAAGCCCTGCCAGGATGTTTTTACAGAACCTTGCGATCGCGGCAGTCACACCGTTTGCGACCTGCTGCTGCATCGAATTTAAGGACCCGGAAAAAGCGAAATGCTTATCAAGCCCCTGCAAGGCCGCTGCTTCCGATACGGTCAGGATCCGGTCCCATTCTGCGGAATCCGTCCACTTTGGAGGACTTAATAAAAACTTCCTCCAGTTCGCGATGGAAATGGATGGCCGGTTCCGGTCCACCCTCCGGTACATGTTGGAATGGACGCTTTTGGTCCAGTATTTTTCCGGCAAATCGTGCCAGTTACCGCCCTCCGGAATCATGGAGATCTTCTTCCGTACCCATTCACTGGATACGGTCACATCTGAAAAATTCGGCCAGTCCGGTGCAACACGGGAAAGTGCTTCCCCGGCCGTCCGTACCGGACGCATCTTAACATCTGGAATAATGGGGGCTGCGCCCTTGTTCCCGATTAAGACGGCCCGTTTCCTTTTTGTGTATCCGCCAAGATCACAGTCCGTGATAACTTTCGCAGATACGGAATAATCTGGCAGTATCGTTTGAATGAGATTCATGTAATGCCCCATCGCCGCGGATAAAAGACCCGGGACGTTTTCGATCAAGAATGCCCGGACACCGCTCTCTCTGACAAGTCGAAGGTAATGTGCAAACATATCCCCCTCAGGATGCAGGCAGCCCCTGGAGTCCTCATGCCGGTTCGCATTGCTGAACGGCTGGCATGGAGGGCCGCCGATGATGATATCAGCCTTTGGAAGATCCTGTCCGGAAAGCGTGCGGATGTCACATTCCGCAATCTGCGACCCGATGTTTTGCCGATACGTACTGACCGCGTCATGGTCATATTCTGCCGCATACACGATTTCAAACCGCGGATCCTTGGCAAATTCGTGATCCAGCATCCCCGCACCGGAAAACAGGGAAATTACCCTTAAGACGTCAGGCACCTGTTTTCTTAAGACTGGATCTTCCCACGGCCCTGTCTGCGGCATATGCCCACAGATATGGTTTATGGCCGCATCCTCATTTCCTGCCGCCATCAGAAGTTCCGGCATCAGGTTCATGTAACGGATTTCTGCCTGTCTGCCGCTTTCTGCCTTCTGATAGATAGCAACTAAAATACACTCTTCCCTGAATTCGATCTCCATGTGATCGGAAACTGATACCAATTCCAGGATATCACGGCTTCGCAGATCAATGAGAGATTTGATCCGAAGCCCGGAACGTTTTCTGGATACTGTGTTTCCCCCGTCCTTAGACGGCAGGATCATGATTCGCCCCGCATCTTTATCGATCACATACCGGTAACGGCTGCCCGGTGCGAATGTCCCGTTTTCGCTGATGAATGAAAACGTCAGCCCCCGTTTACTTCCCTTGATTTTCTTTTCCATTTTTTCTCCTTTGTACTCCATTTCTAATATGTCTGGTTACGATATCAGTATGGATACCCGGAAAGCTGCAAGAGCAAAAAAATACCATCCGTATCCTGCGATACGAATGGTATTGGTTTGCGTTACGGGGTTAAGGATAACAAGCCCTTCTTGCTGATCCGGAAAGCCCGCGGGAAACCGCGGTGCTCGCTTTCGATCATGCCCTCATCATACAGCTTATCCATGTAATACTTGACACTCGCCGTACTCTCCAGTCCGGTGTGGTCACCGATCTCACGAAGCGTCGGCGCGTAGCCATGTTCCTGAAAATAATCCCTGCTGTATAAAAGGATCATACTCATGGGAGCAGCTGCTCCACGTACGAGTTCCTGTTTCTTGCTCACCGCGTTTCCCCCTTTTGCATTTTAGCTTTTCTTATATATGCCGGGATGCCGCTTTTTGCGACATTCCCGACTTTTTCCATCTACAGACCAACAATCTCACTTAAAGCCCGCTCGCTGTCTCCATCAAGGATATCTTCGTCGATACATCTGGACCAGCTATTGGTGTACTCGCACATCGCGAGCCGCAGAGCCGCGCAGAGTTTCATACTGTCCCAGGTACCACTGTCGGTATCGGTCTCATGATGTAAGACCACCTTCGGGCCGTCCGTGGCTGCCATTGCGTAATGGAAACACTCCGGATTATCTTCCAGTCCTTCTGCAAACAGGACATCGCGCTTGGCGTCATCGCACCAGGCATTTAAGACCGGGACAAATAACAGGTAAGCATCGATATTATCTTCATCTTCCTCATTATCGCTCAGCCATCCGACGAGGTATCCATACACACCGGATAACTGGAAGGTTTCCGCGGAAATGAATATGTAGTCCTGATCCGTCGCTTTTAACAGATCAATGCTGTGCTGATACGGCTTCCGATAACCTTTGACCAAGTCCGTGATACGGGATTCGTCCATGCAACAGTCGCAGGCATTCAGCCATTTTTCTGCTTCTTCGCAGGCACCCTTTAAGTACGCAGATTCCGGAGCATCGTTACCATGCTCATACAGATAACGGCGATGTTCCAGATATCCTTCGAAACTGCCCTGCAGCTGCCAGCTACGAAGGTTACGGCTTGGGAAGGCTTCTGCCAAACACCGGTCCGTATTTTCCAGTGCGGATTCCGCCAGGCACTCAATCAGATCCTGGACGTTTTCCGCTACAACCTCAGCAGATACGTTCTGATAATGTGCCCCACTGCTTCCTTCCGTAGAAATGTAGGCATCCAGTGTATTATCCGGCTGGATCTCCACATCAACTGAAATCGCACTTAATTGAATATTCTTCTTCATGATTCATTCTCCTTTTTTTAAATTGTTTACGATACTTACATATTTTCCTGGCAATATCCAGGAATGCTGCATCCGCCTGCGCCGTTACCCCACGGACAGTCCATGCATCCGCCGTTTTCGCGTTCTTCCTGCATTTTCTGTTCGTATTTCAGCTCGCGCTGATACGCCCATTCTTTCTGACGATCAGCTTCCTCGGTAAATTTACGGATATCTCTCTGAAACATCTTTAAAAAGAGCGGATGTTTCTTTGCCAAGGCTTTCAGATGATCTGCAACGCCTTCTGGCTCACCGTAACACTCGCAAAGATTTTCCAGATAGGTTTTTCTGTTAGTCACGTATCTCATCATTTCTTTCATTTTTTTCTTCCTTTCCCACATCTGCAAGACTGTCCGAATCCTTCACACTGTTCTGACGTTTCATTTCTTCCGTCATAGCCTGCAGCTCGTTCGTTCTATGAAACGCTTTCCGGAACGCGCTGAGAAAATACACAAAAGCGATCACGCACTGGATTTTCGACGCAATTTCCGATAATTCCGGTCTCCATAATCCCACCATCTCACGGACCGTGATGCTGCAGACGCAAAGACACATGAGCAGATCCGGGAACTGATGCTGATATTTGACCTGATAATACGCGACCGGCAGGAAACAGAGAATCTGGCATACAAGCGCGTATATGTACAACTCGTACTGCGGTTTGATACAGATCACGAACGTCAGCAGAACAAACTGCATACACACCATGAACATAGCCGCTACTGCTTTACTTTTGTCATTTTTTAACATCTGAATACTCCTTTTGTTTCTCGTGGGTTTTCGGTACGAAAAAGCCTTCCGTACCTGCCACCACATATTTTTGAATGACGTCTACTGATCCTGCGTTTTCGACTGTGATGCGGCAGCAGGTGCATCTGACTCCTCACGGTTTGAAAACCAGTCCCAGAAATCACGCTTCCAGCCACCGTGGCGGAAACGAAGCCCCTGGAAGTCATCCCGGCGTCCAAGGATCCGGATATCCCGAAAATCCATCCCGGTTTCGCCCTCTACCTTGCGGATCATGTCCTCTGCGTACATCAGACAGTTATCCAAACAGAACACAAACGCGCCATCACACTCCAGAGTCAGGTAATTATGCCCGCCACAATGGACTGTATAGCCCGTTTTCTTTCGTATGCCCTGTTTTGCCATCATCTTTACTGCATCATAATAACCCTTTGCTCCCATGGCCGTCAGTGCTGCCACGGCATTGCACATCACATCGTCATTCCGGTTGATCCAGGTCTCCAGGTATTCCACGGTATAAAGTGAATGACCCAATTCGCGGACAATCTGGCGTTCCTGTTCCGTCATTTCTTTTTTCTTTTCCATATTTTTCTCCTTTGTTATCTGATGTAAGTCTTGTAGTACCTACTCCATTGGTTCAAAGCGCATCTCCTGCTTCACATCCGGATATTTCTTATGATCCACGTTTGATAAAAACATGGAAATAGGCCTTGCCCACACAAGATCCGGACGGTCAAGCGTCTGATAGATTACCAGGGGTTCGTCGGATTCGCTGTGCACCGCGATCGTTAAGACAACATAAATGCCGCCCTTAAAATGACGGTAACGCTTCCCGACCATTTCGTCCCTGGTTGCCCCTAACTGTTTCTGAAGTTCCATCTTATCCATATTTTTTCCCCCTTCTGTCTTACAGGTTCAACAGGTTCCCCGCAGCTTTTAAAACTGCATCGTCTACCGGATATTCCGTTCTGTCATCATCCAAAAAGCAAAGTTTCATAACCGTTAAGGTATCATCTGAGTCTGCGTTTGCCGGTGCCGGCCAGTAGTCGATATAAAATTCGCGGATCGCCGTCGCTTTTGCCATCACTTCCGGTGTCAGATCATCCCGGCAGATGCCAAGCTTCTTCCACTCTTCTTCGTAACAGTCGTCAAGTTCATTCTCATCCGTCGTGGAAAAATATGTCCGTTCCCCATGTGTGATTTCCAGATCTCCGTCTTCATTGACCGCGCCGGAATAACTGGCCCAGTCAAACGGGACGCAGAGCGTCTTTCCACCGACCGGAATGTCCATTGCAAATCCGCCGGGTGAAAAAGAGCTGTTTGGAAGTTCGCTGAATTCCTTCAAGCTTTTGCCAATCAGGTGTCCTGTCAACGTGTACTTCATTTTAATTCCCATTTTGTCTTTCCTCCTTAATTCCTTATATCAATGGTTACATGCTCAGTATGGATACGGAAAGACGGGATTTTTGGTTGATTTATCGTCAGTATGCGCGATATCCAGATAAGTTCTCCGATGTATCCTGTCTTTCTCAAAAAAGCGATAAAAAACCTCCCCTGAACATTCAGAGGAGGTTGCAGCTGTGTTATCTCGCATCCTTTTTAGATGGATTCTTTTCCTGGTCGATCTGCGCCTTTGCCGTCTGAAAAGCATACAGGTACAATTCCAGAATATTTGTTTCCTGCTTCCCAAGTGAGGAAGCAAATTCCCACGGATCCGAAAAGTACCGTTCTAAAGCCTCATATCCGGCGGACCCGATCCCTTGTGTATCCGTAAAATCAGAAAATACATCCTCGAAGAAATCATTGAGCTTGTCATCGTCCGTTTCCCAGTCCATCCGGCCATCCCGCAGTACTTCCGCAAGCACTCCGGACTCGTCCATGTATTCCTTTAGCGAAGCCTTGGACACGTTTTCATCAAATACGAAAAATGGCCGATTGTGGCATTCCACCTTTTCTCGGAAATACCCTGGATTTCCGACATAATCCTCAGCGAATTTCTCGTAGGTCATATTATTGCAATTAGCTGCAGTTAAAGACCCCAGATCCCCGGAAATATGAAGGCGGCAATAGTCTTCCTCAAAGAGGAACCGGATCCGGTAATACGAAGAATCCGGCCTTTTGAAATCCAACACCTTAATAGTTCCGTAATCCAACAAGGTCGCCTCATGGGACTCAAAACATTTTTTCTCTCGTTCCGTAAGCATCTTATTCTCCTCTCTCGATATCTTTCGTGTCATCGCATAAACGACATGGTACTTTCTAACAGTGCTCCAGCTTCCCTTAAGATTCGCAATACTGAAGAAACGCAGCGATTGTCTCCATACCTTCACATCTGGTATAAAACCGCTTTTTTGCGTTTTTCTTTCGATGCATCGGCAATCCCGCCAGTTTCCGGCTGTTGTTACTCAAATGCATTGTCACGCTCTGGTTTTTCTTTTCTGCCATGGTCACATTCCCCTTTCCGTTTCCCCGCCGCACAACATCACATAGGCCAACGGGTTCGATCTCTTCACTTTTGCTAACGGAATCCGGCATTTGTCGCACCGGAATGCCTGAATCTTGCGCATGATCTCATCACTCGTATCGTAGATTGATGCAACCGTCGGGCACAAAGATGATTCCCCAAGTGAAATGCCGCCGGACGGAGTGATTGATGGCGTGCATGATTTTTGCAGGGCTGTCAGCATGATAATCAGTTCCCCGATATCATGGAACCGGTGTTGTTTCACCAACAGCCGGATATTACCGCATTTTGGTGCGCTTGTATTCCAGTTAGCGTCCGGAAAATTGATCAAGGCGCGTCCCTGTGGATACAGGCATTTTGTCTGATCATCCGGATGGTGCGGAACTGTATCAATGATAGCTCCAAGCCTTCTCAGGCGGTATTTCTCCTTTTCCGTAAGCGGCACCGGATAAAACCTCGCATCATCTGTAACCTGCATGAAGATTCGCTTTTTACCGATACGATCCCGCAGGCGTACATATGCCTCCTGATATTCCGGTGTCCGGGCTAAAACTCTGCCGTTTGTACTAAGCGAAAACGGCAAAAATGGAACACCCTTCCGGTCACGCTGTGTGACAAAGTTTCCAAGCCGGTCCAGAATCTTGACAATATCCGGATGCTCAAAGATCTCCCCACCGGATATATGAAAGGTCGGAATGTGATACCGGTCTGCAAATGCCAGGACATCCTCAAATACAGAATATGGCATGTGCCTTCCGTCCGGTTTGCAGTCCGATAAACAATGCGTGCAGCCCATCGAACAATGATAGGTCAGATCAATCATCATATCTTTTTTCTCCTCTCGTCTTATCTGAATTTCTTACTCGGTATCCACCAATAAATAATCCAGATTTTTCTCGAAAAAGTTCTCATTAACTTTCTGATGTCTGCGATCTGTCCACATCAGGGCATGTTCTTCGCATTCCGGGCAGGAATCCGCGCCAATATTGACCAACATGGTCTTCCCACAGTTACAGCAGGTCACAAAATCCCCTAAATCAGGGCTGATGTTTGCGGATGTTCTCCGGTCTAATACATAAGCCAATTCTTTCATTTTTTCCTTTTCTCCTTTCTACTACTATTCCTTATTTTGTGATTACGATATCAGTATGTATCCGCCACTTTCCATAAAATGGACATAAAAAAAGAGTCATGCACAAAACATGACTCCGATCCTCGCTGCTTTGATGGGGTGTTCCCCGGGAACACCCCTTTTGCACAAAATCAAAAAAGAAAAAGAGAGCCGATACACCGCAGTGTAAATGCGCTCTCTTTCTCATCGCTAATTTTTTCGTTGTCCGCCAACCACCGGCTCATTCGTCCGGTTTACATTTCGAGTTTTTTCGTTGCCCGCCAACCACCGGCTCATCCGTCCGGTCTGCCATTCGGATTGCATCACTCGCCCAACATTGCTGCCTGAGTGATGAGGTGTTAGCTCACCCGGTATCTTATCCGTTCCCTTACAAAAAGAATATCACATAGTTTTTCCGAATGCAACCACGAAGTTACTGCGGTACGACGGAACGTTTTGATAGTACTCCTGGTGCCGTCATTTTCCCTATCCCTTCCAGATATCCATTCCACTAAATGCAAAAGCGGAGCCAAACGCTCCGCAAAGGACATGCAGATGACCGGATTTGAACCGACACGGGTATCCCCCATCCGGGTTTAAACCGGATGCGTTTTCCAATTACGCCACATCTGCAAACGGTCGCGGCAAGATTCGAACCTGCGAACCAGAGTAATTGATCTGGTTAATTGATCTGGTTTCTTCATTAGCAGTGAAGCGGCATAACCCACTCGCCCACACGACCATATTATTTTGTCACCAAACGGAGATTCAGGGATTCGAACCCTGGGACCAGATTCCCGGTCTGCAGTTTTCAAGACTGCTGCGATTAACCACTCTGCCAAATCTCCATCATGCCGTCAGTGGGAGTCGAACCCACATGCGTTTGCGCTTGCTCCTTGGGCAAGTGTGTATACCAATTCCACCATGACGGCATAAAACGTGGATCGAGAGAGTCGGACCCTCATGGCGAATCCTTTCGCCTGCCGG
>UMLO01001179.1_pt1 | contig 14352 bp, 8 predicted proteins | sample 1966551 | NCBI WGS metagenome assembly UMLO01 (sample SAMEA4836201, study PRJEB28245) | human gut metagenome | biome: gut microbiome; material: fecal sample | place: Denmark | collected 2008
CCTTTGAAAAGGTCGACCAAACTTTTATAATTGTTTGGTAAATCATTTCGCTAAACAATAATTTATCTAAATGAATATTATTTTCAAAACTGAAAATAATAATATCGGTGATGAAAAATGTATAAAGATATGCCGTTAGGCTTTGTAAATGCACTTGCAAAAAATGAAAGTGCAATGCAAAAATTTGCTCAAATGGAAAAAGACGAAAAAGAAATCGTGCTTGAAAAAGCGCACAATGTTTCATCCAAACAGGAAATGCAAAACCTCATCAACAGCATAGGCTCATAACTAAAGACGGTCTTTCGACCGCCTTTTTTCTTTAAAATAATTTACAAATTTGAACTGTTATCAAAGCGTTTTCGTAAAAGTTTTAAAGCCTTGGTTTCAATTCTGCTTACATACGAACGGGAAATATTCAGTTTCTGTGCAATCTTTTTCTGCGTAAGCGGCTCGCTCCCGTCAAGTCCGTAGCGCATAACAATTATCATTTTTTCCCTGGGTGAAAGTTCTTCGTTAATAAACTGACTGAGCTTTTTACTGTTGAGTTGAAAATCAATCTGCTCAAGTATATTGTCATCAACCGCCATTATATCAAGCAAAGTCAGCGGATTTCCGTCCTTATCGCTGTCAATCGCTTCGTTGAGTGAAATATCCTGCGCCGTCTTTTTAGCATTACGGAAATGCATTAATATTTCATTTTCGATACATCGTGACGCATAACTTGAAAGCTTAATTTTTTTGCTTATGTCATAGGTATTTATCGCTTTTATAAGTCCGATAGTGCCGATTGACACAAGATCATCTTGTTCACTCTGATTGCCGTAATATTTTTTTATAATGTGTGCCACAAGCCTTAAATTATGTTCAACAAGAATATTTCTCGCCTCTATATCCCCTTTTGCACTCCTCACAAGATACTCGTGCTCCTCTTTTTCGGAAAGAGGTTTTGGAAAAGAGCCGTTTCCGCAGATATGAAGAATAAAAAAGCAAAGGTACTGCCCCAGAAAATTAATTAATTCAATCAAAAAATCACCCCTGACAATGCTTATAATCGGATTTATACCTAATTATAAGTATTCAGTCAGGAGTGAGATTTTGCTTGTACCCACCTAAATATCGTAAGAAATAATTTTTTTATTCTTAATTACAATTTCTTTGTTGCAAATTTCTTTTGCCGCCATTTTATGAGAAATCAAAATACAAGTTTTATCTTTGAGTGTTTTAAGATTTTTAAGCAGTTGAACTTCTGTTTCGGCGTCAAGTGCCGAGGTTGCCTCATCAAAAATAATAATCGGAGAATTACAGTAAACCGCTCTCGCAATCGCAATTCTTTGTATCTGACCCTCCGACAAGCCCTTTCCGTTCTCACCCACGACAGTATCAAGTCCATTTGGCAATCTGCTGATAAAATCATAAGCGCAGGCAATTTTCGCAGACTCAATAATTCTTTCGTCATCGGGATTATTCGACACAAATGCAATGTTATCTCTGATTGTACCCGAAAGCAGAAAATTACCTTGCGGTACATACGAAAACATACATCTTATATTTTTATCAACAAACACATTTTCTCCGTTTGAAAGCGAAAGATAAATCTCGCCTTTATCGGGTGAAATTACATTAAGCAAAAGCTTTGTAAGCGTACTTTTGCCTATTCCCGAAATTCCCGCAAGCAATGCAAAATCACCTTTTTTTAGCACAAGACTTGTATTTTCAAGCACATTTTCTCTGCCGTAGCTGAAAGTAATATTATCAAAAACTATTTTTTCTGTCTTATCATACAGCTTTTCGGTATCGATTGCAGAATTATTTACCACATCTTCATTATCGAGATTTTCAATATCCATAAGTCGCTCCGCACTTGCAAGAGCAGAATAATATGACGGCAAAATACTGCTGATACCACGAACAGGGCCTTGAATTTGCGACACAAGCGCAAGCATAGAAGTCAATACACCGTATGTAATGGTATGGTCGCTGATTGCAAAAGCACCCCAAATTAAAGCATACATATATCCGAGGGCAAATATAAAAGAAAATCCGGTTGTGGCAACTATAGAGATATAATTTCTTTTTCGTTTTATTTTAAAATTATTTTGTTGCAAATTCATAGCATTTTCAGATACCTTATTTTCAGCGCCAAAAACTTTTACCACAAGCAGACTTGAAAAAATCTCCTGAAAAAACGACCTTGTCTTACCGTCAGATTCCTGTACCGCCTTATGCAATGTTTTCATTTTTGACTTAAAAAGCAGCACAACAACAAACATCAGCGCACCGCCGAAAACAAAAACAAGGCTGAAAGTTTTATCAATAGCAAACAGTACAACAAAAACACCAACCAATTTTACGATAAAATACACCATATTCGGCACTATAGAAATAATCGAACTGACTAAAAACGACACATCGCTTGTTATTCTGTTAAGTAGTTCGCCGGTGTGTATGCTTGAAATCTCATTATATTTTTTTCTGATAATGTTATCGAAAATATCTTGTTTAATAGAAATTTCAAGTTTTGACGATACATTGAAAGTCAGCACCTTACTTATAATTCTTATGACAAGCTGTGCGATCGTAAGTGAAATAAGTATAATTGCGAAATACACAATTCCGCCGACATCAGAGTTAACCGCCGAATCCACAATACCCCTCGACAAAGTAGCGACCGCAACACCGAGATATGCCATTCCGCCGAAAATAACAGACATAATTATAATACCGAAAACCTGTGGTTTGGCTTTTTTTACTATCCACTTATTGGTTTCGGAATCAAGTATTTTTTTCAGCTTTTCCATAGCTATCTCCTGTCAGTTAAAAATTTTTCGCAAATTTCCGCCGATTCAATATTCATATTGCATTTTAGCAAATAGAAATAATTTTCCTTAATCAACTTATCAGCCGTATTTAACATATATCCCGCATATTCATCATCAAGAGAAAATTTAATCGTATTTTTATATATTCTTGAAAAAATACTGTTTTTGTCAAGGACTTCAATACTGTTCTCCTCTCCCCTTTCAAGAAAAATAATGCCGCCAAGTTTTGCACGGATATTTTTATTTATGCCCGTTCCACCGTCAAAAGGCGAACCGTATACATACCAATCATTGTCAATAAATCTGATAATCGGTTTATCATCATTGATTATCTGTACATTTTCAGCGCCGAATTTTTTTATCCACAGTTTTGTGTGCGTTGACTTGCCCACTCCCGAATCGGCAGAAAAAAGATACGCTTTGCCTTTATAAAGGATTGCAGACGAATGGAGAAATATTGCATTATATTTCAAAATTTTTTTATTGAAAACATCTGACATAAAAATACATTCCAATTCACCGATAGAAAAGAGCATATTCTCGTTGTATTTTTCACGCAGAAAATCTTCTTTGACTGCAAGTTTAATTTGAGCAGGTTCGTTGCCCGAATACTCATAATTCTTTGCATTTTTTTCAAATGTCGGAAATTTAGGTCTTATATCGCTTATAATATCAGCAATTTTGTAAATCGGCATAACATCACCAAATTTTATTATATAACAAAATCTAAAAATAAGCAAGAAAAAGCACAGATGTTGCCACCTGTGCTTAAGTTTAATAATTTAGTTTTGACCGTTAGCGATAAATGTCTGAATTGCTGTAACATCAATTACATCAATAATTCTGTCTTTGTTAAAGTCGGCAACCTTAACAGCGTCATCTGTTAATACAGACTCACCTGCAATGTAACGCTGTAGAAGTGTTACATCATTAATATCTATCTTGCCGTCAAGATTAACATCACCCGAAATCACCTTTTTATCAAGATGAACAAAAGGAATGTTGTTCTGCTCGGCATAGCTTTCTGCAACTGTATCGTAATAGCCATATAAAGTTAGATTAGGACAGTTGTAAAAAGCACCGTTTGCAATATCCGTTATGTTCTTTGAAAGTGTAAGATTATTAAGCGAAGAGCAGTTATAAAAAGCATAGCTGCCAATAGACTTTACTGTGCTTGGAATATTAATCTTCTCAAGCGAAATGCAGTTGCCAAATGCCTGCTCGGGAATTACGGAAACATTGCTGTAAATTGACACCGACTTTAAAGCTGTGCAATCCTGAAAAGCAAACTCGCCAATGCTATTTAGCCAACCGGGAATTATAATTTCCTTAATAGAACTGCAAGCGTAAAAAGCATATTTGCCAATGCTCTTTAATGACATTGCATCTGTAAATGAAATGCTTGTAAGCTTAGTATTGTTTGAAAATGCACGAGGAGCAATTTTTGTTACAGGGTAATCACTGATTGTGTTCGGCACTACAATATCGGTAGTACGATTATTATAATCATATCCGTAAATTACCGCCTCAGAATTTTCAATCAGATAATAAAAACCGTCTTTACTTACAAGGTATGAGTCTGCACTAAACTGAACAGCAGACATTAAAAGCAATGATAAAGCTAAAACAAAAACCGAAAGTTTTTTTGCAATGGTTTTAATCATAAAAATCACCTTTTAAAGTAAGGCAGTCAAAAGACTGCCTTACGAAAATTATGTGTTATTATTAGAGGTCGCCCTCTTCACCGCCGGATTCGTAACCAGGATTCTCAGGATTGCTATATTTTAAACCAGGGTCATCGGTTCCGCCACCAGCAAGAATATCCTCAAAAGAGAATTTTTGAATCTCAATTTCAGGGGAAATATAAGATTTTTTCATAATTGCCTCCTTTTCTATTGCTTAACCTTCATATGTCTTATTGCCAACATTGAAGAATTTGAATTCCTGAGGAGCAGAAACGCTATATTCATCAGTAGTAGCATTGTAAATGTATGAGTAAGCAAGTATTGTGAGATTCTGGTTGTTTTCAGTGTTGTTTACATTCCAGCTATATTCAAGTCTGTTCTTGTTATCAAGATTTTTCTTGTTAAGCTTGTAGTTGTAAACCTTAGCGTCACCCATTGTCTTATCTGATGAGTTGCCGCTGTTAAGAGCCTTAACTTTTGCAAGTAAATCAGACTCATCTACTGTGAACTTATCAGTAGCGTCAGCAGCTGAACTGTGTTTGCTGTTTACAACAAATACTACACCGCAAACTACATCATTATTAATGTCAGCACAAAGCTTTTTGCCGTTGTAATTATAAGAAACTGCAAAGTCAGCATATACCTTATCTCTGCCTGAATCATATTGGTTTCTTGAATACTCAAGGAACTGCATTGTAGCAGATACGCTTAACTTAGAAGCATCTACATCATTCTTACCGTAGCAAGCAGTAATGAGATAATTGTCATAAGCAAGGAAGTTAAACTCTCTTGTATAACACTTAGCTACTTCAATGCCGTTGCTGTCATCAGTCTGGATTGTCCAGTAACTGAACTTTTCACCATTAGCATTTGTTTCAGGAGCAACAAAGAGGTAATCCTCATCATTAGAACTCTGAGTTGTTGGGCCTACAAGATTCTTAGGTGTAACGAGTGAAGCATAGTTTACTGAATATGTCTGCTTTGGCTTATCATCGCCTAAGTCGGCTGTAACAGTTACAAAACCGTTGTCATACTTAGCAGGAACAGTAGCTGTTACTGAGAGCATAGCGTTGGTTGTAGAATAATCAACATTGCTAAGATCCCATGTGATAGACTGTACAAAGTTGTCTTCGTATGGTGCAACCTTTAAGAGGAATGACTCCTTGAATTTATACTGACCCTCTACATAATCAAAGTACTTGTCAATATCTGTACCGTAGAATGTACCGCTTACTGTGTAAGTTCTCCACCAATTTTCATTGATTTTTTCAGCAGGAATCTGTGACTGTGAGTAACCGTTATTATTGTAATACTCTCTGCTCTCGTAGCCAAGATACTTAAATGTTACATTGTAGTTAAATACATCAGCTGTAAAGTCAGTGTAAAGATTTATTGTATTAGTTTTGAACTTCTGACTAGTAGTATCAAACAATTCGGAAAGCTTTGCAGAATATGATTTATTTTCCTGATTATATTCCCATACTGTATCATCAGTTGCTTTTGTATATGTGTAAGTACCGGCATTATTTGTCTGGCGGTATGTTTCACCTACATTGCAATGTGAATCAGCAACAGGATTCATAGTGATAGTGATTGTATAATCACTTCCATTAGTTAAGTTTGCAAGGATTTCTTTAAGTTCTGCATTGCCCTTTAATGTCAAACTACTAATATCAGACTTAGATGTATAAACTACCTTATTGTTGCTATCAGTAATAGTAAGAGTAAATGTTGTTTTACCATTACCCTTACCGGCAACAGGATTTGGATTTGGAGCTGTATTGTAAGGATTGTAGTTAAATGTAATATTTGACTCAACCTCAGGCAACTTAAGATCTGAATAGTAGTTGAGAGCCATTACAGTCTGCTTGTCATTAACAAAGAGGTCTGAAACCTTAACCATATAAGTTATAGTTGCAGGATTCTCAGCAGGACATTCCTTATCGTAATAATCACCGTTAGGCTCTTTTTTCAATGTAGAAACACCGCTTGCAACCTCCGGATAGTAGAAGTTAAGGAAGTGTGACTTAGCATATGACTGAGTAGTAAGAGTTACTTTGATATAAGCATCTGGTCTGTTCGTAATTTTAAGTTCAACTGAACCCACATTACTCTGTGGAGTAGCAGTATCTGAGTTAGTTGGAATAGCATTACCCTGCTTATCTACCTGCTCTGCTGTTACATAGAACAAGCCAAGACCATTATGTGAATCAGCACCGGTGTACTTTGAGTGGGTGATTGTAACAGAACCTGGTTGATATGGCTCATACATTGCATAAAGCTCTGTATTTGTACCTACAGTATAAGTTGCGTTAAGGTCTGTAAGGTTAAGATCTGTGTAACCTGTAACTTTACCGTCTGCACCATACTTTGGTGTAGCCCAACCTATAAACTTATACTGAGTACCGTTAGTAGCGTTCAATGTAATGATTGTATTTCTTTCTACAGAATCAGAAGCTAAGTTAGTGTGAGTAGAACCAACGCTATCCGTATAGTCAAAGGAAGCTGAGCCGCCTGTTACCTTACCGGTAATTTTAGAATCACCAGAAGGCTTATCAACTGTCCAAGCATCATTTTCAGAATTTCTGTAAACGATACCAACATTTACATCCAGCTTATCGGTAGAACGAGCATAGTACCAACGACCGTCAATACGATAACCTGTGTTAATTTTATCAACAGATGTTGAAGCATCCATTCTGATTTCATAAGAAATTTTAGCACTGTTATACTGTAAACCTTCATTTACAATAGCTTGATATGCTTCTGTCTGCTCAGAAGGAGCTGCCTCAGTAAAGTTGCCGTGTTCGTCAACAGAACCTCTTGGAATAAAGTCAGATGGCATGCCCTGAGTAACATAATCTCCGGCGGAATTATATACATACCAAATAGTTGACCATTTGTTATTAATTGTACCTATTTGCATACTCTGGTTACCAACAGAAATAATCTGGAGTGGTTCAGCAGTATTAAGGCCGGTATTATTATTATTCTTAGCAGTTTCATTTGTATAACCAAGAATACTTACAAGCTCACCGTCAATGTTGGTAAGATCTTCATAATCTGTAGCAGTTTTATCAATAATTGTAGTACCTGCCATAGGTTTGTTATTTGTAGCATTATTAACAAGTAACTTCTGGTTTGACTCGGTTTTATCAGCGTAATACTTTACATCAAACTCAACGGTATCGTATCCCATACCGGTAAGCTTTTCAAAGTCATCATAGTCGTATGTCTGGTTATTATGTAACTGAACTTCGTTTAAGAAGAGCTTATGAACATCTTCGTTTTCGTAGTAGTTGTTATTAGTAATACCTAATACCTGTTTGGTTTTATCACAAGTAAATTTACCGTTAACATTAGTATAAGCGTACTTAGAAACCTTAGCGGCAAATCTGCCCTGAGAGTCACGCATCATAAGCTGACCGGGATAAGCACCGTCCATATTAATGTCTGTATCATTATACCAAGAATAAATTGAAATTGAATTTCCCCAAGGTGTCTGGAGTGACTCTGGAGCATTGGTGTAAATAGTAATATAGTTACCGTCTGCCTCAATTACTTTATTATAGTAAATTGGAGTGATTTCAAGATCCTTTGTTACAGTAATAGGTGAAGCAGTCTGATAAACATTATTGCCGTTATCTACTACATCTACCTTTTCGCCGTTTACAACAAAAGCATATACATAATAGCCAAGGTCTGCCTCTTCTTTGTTTACAGTACATGATACAGTAATCTGCTCTTTATCATTAACAACATAAAGATTATAGAAATCCTTAACACTTGTTTTGAGAGGTTTGTCACCACTCAACAAGGAAATAGTTGTTGTACCAAATTTATGACCAACTTGGCTACCCATTGTAGCGTAAACCTTATGAGAATTAGCCGGAGCTACAAAATATGTACCATTGATGATATATGTCTGTGTTTTAGAATTGTAAGTTACCTCGATATTAGTAATATCGTCAGTATTTTGGAACTGAACCAGTGGGAAATGTTTTCCACCCCATTCTTTATTTTGAGCTTGTTTTACATAATTCTTAAAGTGATCATCAACTTTCACCGTAAAGGTGCTGTTGTTAGGAACTAAACCAGAATTTTTACCGTCTGTTGAGAAGGATAAAAACTGAGTATTATTTGATGAAATTGCAGAAACAGGGAATGTTACAGAATATGTACCATTGTTCTCATATACTGGATAGTTTGTTTTATATTTACCAGCGCTATCCTCAGAAAGTGCCTTATCAGAATCTGATAACATAAACTTCCAATCTGAAAGAGTGCCCGGGTGCTCTTCAAAAGTTGCAGTTACCTTTACATCGCCAACAACATTAATTGTAATTGAAGTTGAGAAAGAGTCCTGACCAGTTGCAAATACTACATTGCTTTCATTGTCAAATTCCCAACCGCTGAATACATAGTCTTTGACTGCATTAGCTTTAAGTGTGATAGTTGAGTTAGACGCAACAGAAATAGCAGAAGAAGTTGTGCCTTCGGCAACTGTGCCTGCTGTACCGTTGTAAGTATAACTTACATTACCACCCTTATTGCTTGCAACAATAATGTTATGGTTTTCAATCTTTTCATATGTAAGATAAACAGTTACTGTTGTGCCGGTTACAGAAGAAGCATCAAGAGTATAAGTATCACCAGTAGAGAACTTACCTTCAAACTTCCACTTAGGGAAGTAACCGTCAACTGACTTAGCTTTGAATGTTACAGAAGTGCCGGGTTTTGCATTTACAGACTGAACAGTTTCGTCAGTATTTGTTACAATATTGCCTGTGTCGTTATCTGTGTATGAAGAAATGTAAGCTGCACTGTCATCTACAAGGTCTGCATTTAATTCAACAGATACAGGATCGGCAACAGCATATTCCCACTTAATTTTACCGTTACTAATTCCGGCAGTAATGTCAAATGTAATTTTAATTTCTTTATTTGCCTGATCAAGAATACCCCACTTATCAGCATCGCTTGTTCCACTTGTTACAATAGTTTTAGTAGAATAGGTATTTGCTTCAAGTATTTCATATCCTTTAGGACAATATACTTTGTTTGTAGATGTATCAGTAACAGTAACATATAAATTATCTGTAGGTGTCATCGTACATGTATAAATACCATCAGATTCTTTGATAAATTTACGGGTATCATCTGTAGTTAAATTACCATTCATCCAACCTGTTACATAGAATTCATGATCTTTTTCAGTAGTAATAGTAGTAACATCAATAGTAACATTATCAGTACCGGCAGCTAAAGTATAAGTACCGCTTGTACCAAGATCGGTACTACCCTGCATTACTTTTGAAAGTGAATAGCCACTGTTAGGTGTAACTGTAAGTGTACAATCTTTATCATTATCAACAGTAACAGCATTGCCGCTTGTGAGAGTAGTGTCACCAAGTTTTACAGTTGCATTGCTGAAATTTACGGTAACAGTATGTGAAGTTTCTGAATCCCAAGTAGGGACAACCCAAGACGAACCATTCCAATACTTATCTTTAATAGTATCAATAACAGTCCATGTATTATTAATAATTGCTACAGATTTCTCTTGCTTTTGCGTTGAACCGTTATAAATTTGAAATTGAAGAGTATTAAGTCCGCCCCAATCACTATAATATCCAACAGCAGCTGTATATACTGTTTTTCCGTTAATTTTTTTGGTGTACTTAGTAGCATCAACTTGCTTCCAAATATTAACACCCTCTCCTTCTCCGCCATACTGTGTATTAGCTTTTAAGGTATAGCCAGATTTCAGCGAACCATCGGAGTTTATGTAACTGCTAAATTCGCTTATAGAATCAAGAGTTGTATAAACAGTAGCGGTTGCTTCTTCTGCCGCATTCGAAGTAACCATACCGACAAGCATAGTCGAAAGCATCATCATAACAGCAAGCACAATAGAAATCGACTGTTTGCCAATACGCTTGAAATTCGTTTTCATTTTTATTACCTCCATTAAAAAAATTGAAACATATGAGCCGAATAAGTCTGTACCGTCCGAGAGGGAAGTTTTGCTTTGACGGCGACCGCTTTTACCGACTGACCTTCGGTGAATTTGCTGTATTCGGCAGTCAGACCATATACTAACCCATAATTTTATTCCTTTATATTATAACATTTTTAGGTTTTTATTTCAATATTTTTTTGATGTTTTGTCGATTTTGACATTTCTTTATTAATTATATACAAAATAAATATATAATTATTGTGCAATAATAATATTTTAAATTACTTCAAAGAATTATAATTTTATAAATTTTTTATAACAAAAAATTTTTGCTGTCAATATGCATAATTTGCATTGGTTTTGCAGTTATTTATTATAACCGCACTTTTTTAGCAATATTTTTCACAATAAAGCATTATAACAAAAGAAAAAGCCTTGCCGAAATCGACAAGACTTTTTAAAATTATGGCGGAGAGAAGGGGATTCGAACCCCTGGTACGGTGATTACCGTACACATGATTTCCAATCATGCTCCTTCGGCCAGCTCGGACATCTCTCCAAAGACAATGCCTATTATATCAAATACGCAAAAGAAAATCAAGACTTTTTTTAAAATTAATAATACTTATTATTCGCTTTCCCTTAATACCTTGTTAATATAGTTAAGCACACGCTTTTTGTCTGCGCTCCACAAGGGGGCTACAAGTATTTTTTTATCTCCGTCACCCGTAAGCCTGTGTATTACGGTGGTTTTTGGGATAACTCTAAGGCATTTTACAAGTATATCGGCATATCGTTCGAGCGACAGAACGGGCACATTGCCCTTTTCGTATTCATCGCATAAGTCGGTATCCTTTAATATGTGCAAAAGCTGTAACTTAATTCCGTCGGAACATTTGCCCGCATATTCAGCACTCTGCACTATCATATCTTCCGTTTCGTTAGGCAAACCGATTATAATGTGCGTTATTACGCTTATGCCCTCCTTGTGCAGGCGCTTAACCGCATCATCATACACGCTTAAGTCATATCCACGGCGAATATAGTCTGCCGTGCTTTTATGAACTGTCTGCAAGCCGAGTTCCACCCACACAGGCTTTATTTTATTAAGTCTTGAGAGCAAATTTACGGTTTTGTCAGGCAGGCAGTCGGGACGGGTAGCGACCGACAAAGCGACAATTTCATCGGGTTCTATAGCCTCGGTGAAAATTTTTTCAAGGTACTCAACGGGCGCATAAGTATTTGTAAACGGCTGAAAGTAAGCAATAAATTTTTTACAATCGGTTTTTCTGCCGATTCTCTCTTTAGCCTCCCGAATTTGCTCGGTTATGCTGTGGTTTCTGTCGGCGGAAAATTCTCCCGAACCTCCCCTACTGCAAAAAATACACCCCCGTGTGTCTATTTTGCCGTCACGGTTAGGGCAAGTCATACCGCCGTCAAGAGAAATTTTATATACCTTTTCGCCAAAGGTGTTTTTTAAATATTCGTTTAGAGAATAATAATACATAACTGCTCCGTTTTCGGTAAAATGCAAAATGACCGACTGTGTCGGTCATTGCTTTGGTTAGAAAATTTAGAAGAGGAAAATCTATGAAAACTTCTTGTTAACTTTATTGTGCTTATATAATAATCTGCTTTTGTGACGATTATATGAATAGAAGTACAAAAAGATGTGAAACTTTGTGTGATTTTTTAAAAATCTTAATTGCAGCTTAGAATACAGCTTGATATACTCAAGAAATTTTGCTGAAATTTCGTCTTCAAGTTTTTCAAATTCTTTGTCAATGCCGCCGTTAAAAAATTGCTTGGTATGAATTTGCATTGCGAATTGCAAATGTAAACATAGTTTATCTAAATAATTCCATATCAGAATTATATAAATCCTCTCTCGTAATATCGGCGTAAAATTCTTCACCCGCAGCATTTTCCAAAGCCTTGATAATAAGGTTCGGATTTGCGTTGTCGGTACTGCCTGCGGAAAGTACAATTTCAAGCTCGGCAAAATCACATTTTTCCGATAAAGAATAATTTTTAATACTTTTCTTTAAATCAACAGTCTTGTAACCCGACTTTGACTTCTTTTCAAGCATAATTTCTTCGCTTTCCAAAAGTTCTTTCAGTGCGGTATATACTTTATCAGAGTTAAGATTATCACTGCTGATTTTCATATTAAACCTTGCATACGCAATTTTTCCGGCTTTCATAATCGGCTCTGTAACCGCAAAAACTCTTATGCCCTGCGGCAGGCAGGCATTAAGATTGTTGATTAATTCTTCATCGGAAATATCTTCAATCAATTTTATATCCATACACTCGTTAATTCCTCTGAATCCGAGTGAAAGCGGCAGAGGAAAAGTTGCGAACGGGTGCGGATTAAATCCCTCGGTATGCCATATCGGAGCTTTGCTCTTGTGCAATGCTCTTAACATACAACGGTTAAGGTCAAGGTGCGATATATAACGGCACTCGTTATCTTTCTTAAACCAAACTCTTGCGTTTTTCAAAGCACACACCCTCCCCGTATTTTGCCGCACCGCAGTTGTTGCACTTCAAACGGCAATGCGGTGTTGTTGTATTTTCATATGCTTTTTTACATTCTTTAATAAGATAATCCTTAGTTACGCCGTAGTCAAGGTGATCCCACGGAAATACCTCGTCAAACGAGCGCTGACGGTTTGCGTAGAATGTCGGGTCAATGCCGCACTCTTCAAAAATATCAAGCCATTTCTGCAAGTCAAAGCAGTCGCCCCAACCGTCAAAATGAAAACCTTTTTCGCAGGCAATTTCCATTGCTTTACACAGCTTTCTGTCGCCACGGGCAAATACCGCCTCAAGGTAACTTGTGTCGGCATCGTGGTAATTAAACTGAATCTTGCGGGTTGTAATGCTTTCTTTGATATGCTGTTGTTTAGCGTGCAAAGTAGGGATTGTGTCCTGCCCGTGCCACTGGAACGGCGTAAACGGTTTTGGCACAAATGATGACGCAGAAACTGTTACTCTTACACCCTTTCCCTTTGGCTTATTCGGGCAATTATAATAAGTATCGACTACAGCTTGTCCGAGGTCGGCAATTGCCTTTACATCGTCCATTGTTTCTGTAGGCAAACCGATCATAAAGTACAGTTTTACAGTAGTCCAACCGCCTGCAAAAGCTGTTGCGCAGGTCTGCATAAGCTCATCATGCTGAACATTTTTATTGATAACATCACGCATACGCTGACTTCCAGCCTCGGGCGCAAATGTAAGTCCGCTTTTACGCACTGTTTTGATTTTATTCATAATATCGTCGGTAAAACCGTCAACTCGCAATGACGGCAGAGAAATACTGACTTTTTCGTCCTTACTCCACTCATTGAGTTTTGTAAGCAACGGCACAATCTGTGTGTAGTCGCTTGAACTCAGCGAAGAAAGCGACACTTCGTCATAACCCGTATTCTCACACAATGCTCTGCACTGCTTATTGATAACTTCGGGAGATTTTTCTCTTACGGGGCGATAAATAAATCCTGCCTGACAAAAACGACAGCCACGAATACAGCCACGGAAAATCTCCTGCACCGCTCTGTCGTGCACAATTTCCACAAGTGGAACTACGAAATTGTCGGGATAGTAGCTTTCGTCCATCTTTTTCATAAGGCGCTTATGAACAACAGACGGAGAGTTATGTTTAGGAATATACCGTTTAATTGTGCCGTCCTCGTTGTACTCAACATCATAAAGCGACGGCACATACACGCCCTCTATCTGTGCACATTCAATGAGAAACTGTTCTCTTGACTTACCCTCTGCTCTGCACTTTCTGTAAAGCTCCATTACCTCAAGGTCAACCTCTTCGCCCTCACCTATGAAGAAAAGGTCGATAAAATCCGCAATCGGCTCGGGGTTG
>UMLO01022910.1_pt1 | contig 14327 bp, 9 predicted proteins | sample 1966551 | NCBI WGS metagenome assembly UMLO01 (sample SAMEA4836201, study PRJEB28245) | human gut metagenome | biome: gut microbiome; material: fecal sample | place: Denmark | collected 2008
TCATCACCGATGCCGACGGCCGGGATCACGATATTACGATGGTGCAGCGGTGGCCTGTGAAGCAGGCCGTGCGCTGTTACCGGGAGAAGCCGCGTCCCTCGCGCGTCATGGAGACGGGCGTGCGGGCCATCGACACTTTCAACCCGCTGGCCGAGGGCGGTACGGGCTTCATCCCCGGACCTTTCGGTGCGGGCAAGACGGTGCTCCAGCATGCGATTTCGAAGCAGGCCGATGCCGACGTAATTATCATCGTGGCCTGCGGCGAGCGTGCCAACGAGGTGGTCGAGATTTTCAAAGAGTTCCCCGAGCTGGTCGATCCCCGCACGGGCCACAAGCTCATGGAACGTACCATCATCATCTGCAATACTTCGAACATGCCCGTCGCGGCGCGTGAGGCGTCCGTTTATACGGGTATGACCATCGGCGAGTACTACCGTTCGATGGGCCTCAAGGTGCTCGTTATGGCCGACTCGACTTCGCGCTGGGCGCAGGCGCTGCGCGAGATGTCCAACCGTCTGGAGGAGCTTCCGGGTCAGGACGCCTTCCCGGTCGATCTTTCGGCGATTATTTCGAACTTCTATGCGCGGGCCGGCCTGGTGAAACTCAACAACGGTAAGACGGGTTCGGTGACCTTCCTGGGTACGGTGTCGCCTGCGGGCGGTAACCTCAAGGAGCCGGTGACCGAATCGACGAAGAAGGCAGCCCGCTGTTTCTACGCCCTTTCGCAGGGCCGCGCCGACTCGAAGCGTTACCCGGCTATCGACCCGCTGGAGTCCTACTCGAAATACCTCGAATATCCCGAAATCGAGGAGTACCTCGACGGCCGTATCGAAAAGGGCTGGGTGGAGAAGGTCTATGCGGGCAAGACGCTCGTGCAGCGCGGCAAGGAGGCCAACGACCAGATCAACATCCTGGGCGACGACGGCGTGCCGGTGGAGTACCACGAACGATTCTGGAAATCGGAGCTGATCGACTTCGTGATCCTGCAGCAGGATGCTTTCGACGAGATCGACGCCAACTGCCCGATCGAACGCCAGAAGATGATGTACGAGATGGTGCTCGACATCTGCGACCGGGAGTTCGCGTTCGCCGGATTCGAGGAGTGCGCTTCGTTCTTCAAGGGCCTGATCAACCTCTTCCGTCAGATGAACTATTCGGAGTGGAAATCGGAGAAATTCGAGGACTACCGCCGTCAGATCGAGAAAACAGTGAGTGAAAAAGAATCCAAATAAGGCGCGGTATGACAACACGAGCATTTCAGAAGATATATACCAAGATTGAAAACATTACCAAGGCGACCGTGACGCTGCGTGCCGAAGGCGTGGGTAATGACGAGCTGGCCACCGTAGGCGGCAAGTTGGCCCAGGTGGTGAAGATTATGGGCGACCAGGTGACTTTGCAGGTTTTCGCGGGCACGGAGGGTATTACCACCGATTCGGAGGTAATTTTCCACGGCGAACCCCCGAAGCTGCGCGTTTCGGACAACCTGGCGGGCCGTTTCTTCAACGCCTACGGCGAACCCATCGAGGGCGGCGAGCAGATCGAGGGCGAAGCCCGCGAAATCGGCGGTCCGACGGTGAATCCGTTCCGCCGCATCCAGCCGTCGGAGCTGATCGCCACGGGTATCGCCGGCATCGACCTCAATAATACGATCGTGACGGGCCAGAAGATTCCCTTCTTCGCCGACCCGGATCAGCCCTATAACGCCGTGATGGCCAATGTGGCCCTGCGTGCCAAGGCCGACAAGATCATCCTGGGCGGCATGGGTCTCTCGAACGACGACTTCCTCTACTTCAAGCAGGTGTTCGAAAACGCCGGTGCGCTCGATCGCATCGTTTCGTTCGTCAATACCACGGAGAATCCCCCGGTGGAGCGTCTGCTCGTGCCGGACATGGCCTTGACCGCCGCCGAATATTTCGCCGTCGATAAGGGTGAAAAGGTGCTGGTGCTGCTGACGGACATGACCCTTTACGCCGATGCGCTGGCCATCGTATCGAACCGTATGGATCAGATTCCTTCGAAGGACTCGATGCCCGGTTCGCTCTACTCCGATCTGGCGAAGATCTATGAGAAGGCCGTGCAGTTGCCCAACGGCGGCTCGATCACCATTATCGCGGTGACGACCCTTTCGGGCGGCGACATCACGCACGCCATCCCCGACAATACGGGTTACATCACCGAGGGTCAGTTGTTCCTGCGCAACGATTCGGACACGGGTAAGGTTATCGTCGATCCGTTCCGTTCGCTGTCGCGTCTGAAACAGTTGGTGATCGGCAAGAAGACCCGCGAGGATCATCCGCAGGTGATGAACGCTGCCGTGCGTCTCTACGCCGATGCGGCCAATGCCAAGACCAAACTGGAGAACGGCTTCGACCTTTCGGACTACGACGAGCGTGCGCTCAAGTTCGCTTACGACTATTCGGAGAAACTGCTGGCGATCGACGTCAATATCGAAATTACGCAGATGCTCGACACGGCGTGGGAGCTCTTCGCCAAATACTTCTCGAAGGAAGAGGTGGCCATCAAGAGCGAACTGGTGGAGAAATACTGGCCTAAAACCGAGTAGAGCAATTCAACTCAAACAGAATGGCTATAAAATTCCAATATAACAAGACCTCGCTGGGCGAACTCGGAAAACAGCTGAAAATGCGGCAGAAGGCGCTCCCTACGATCAAGAGTAAGGAGTCGGCCCTGCGTTCCGAAGTGAAGAAGGCGAAGGACACCGCACAGGATTTCCAGCGGCAGTTGGACGCGCTCACGGCGCAGTACGACTACATGGTTTCCCTGTGGGGTGAGTTCGATGCGGACCTGCTGCGCATCGCCGACGTCGATCTTGCGGAGCAGAAGATCGCGGGCGTGCGTACGCCGGTGTTGCAGGACATCCGTTTCGAGGAGAAGGACTACGACCTCTTCTCGGCTCCCGTGTGGTTCGCCGACGGAGTCGATATTCTCAAGCGCCTCGCGCGTCTGGGTATCGAATTCGAGGTGTTCAACCGCAAGATGGAGTTGCTGGATTTCGCACGCCGCAAGACTACTCAAAAGGTAAACCTCTACGAAAAGGTGCAGATACCCGGGTACGAGGATGCCATACGCAAAATCAAACGCTTCATGGAGGATGAGGAGAACCTCTCCAAGTCGGCCCAGAAGATCGTGAAAACCAAACAACAGCAAGCCGGGGAGGGCGCGATGTTATGATAGCGAGAATGTCGAAATACGACCTGGTACTCTATGCGGGTCAGAGCAGCGACTTCATCGAGAAGCTGCGCGGCCTGGGGCTGGTCGATATTACCACTACGGGGTGGGAGCCTTCGGACGAAGACCGTCAGTTGCTGCTTTCGATCGACAACCATCACAAGGCGGTCGATGCCCTGACGCGGTTTCTCGAAGACGAACGTTTCGTTCGGGACGAGCAGCCCATCGCCGACGGCGGCGAGGCTTTCGATCGCTATACGGCCGCTACGCAGCAGGCAGCGGCGCTCCGTTCGGAGATCGCACGCTTGCAGAAAACCGCCGACGAGCTGCGTCCCTGGGGCGATTTTTCGGTCGATACGCTTCGCAAGTTAGCGGACAGGGGCGTGGTGCTACGCTATTTCTTCACCAGCCGTGCGGCTTACGAGAAGGATATCGAAGCGTGGTCGGAGCGTTATACGATCGCTCTGGTGCACGAGGGTGAAACCTTTGATTACTTCGTGGTCGTGACCCGGCCGGGCGAGGAGGTGGTGCTCGATGCGCAGGAGGTCAAGGCGCCGACGATGGACTGCCGTCAGACCGAAGCGCAGATCGCCGAGGCCCGCAGGAAGCTCGCGGAGCTGGATCGGGAATTTTCCCGTGCGGCTCTTTCGGTGGAGGCGATCCGCCGGCATGGGATCGAGCTCAAGCGGAAGCTGGAAGAGATTCGCGTGAAGAATACTGCGCAGCCTGAAGCCGACGGTACGCTGGTTATTCTGGAGGGATGGGCCGAGGAGACCGATTCCGCGAAGGTGGATGCTCTGCTGGCCGAATACCCCAATCTGATTTTCCTGAAGAGTACGCCGACCCCCGAGGACAATACCCCGGTGAAGCTGCGCAACCGTCCCTTCGCCCATCTGTTCGAGGTGATCGGCGCGATGTATGCGCTGCCTAAATACGGCACGATCGATTTGACACGCTTCTTCGCTCCTTTCTATATGATCTTCTTCGGCTTCTGTATGGCCGAGGGCGGTTATGGACTGGTCATCATGCTGGGCGGTTTGGCCGCAGTGATGCTGGGTCGCAAGAAGGGGAGTTCGGCCATGAAGGAGATCGGTATGCTGACGATGCTGTGCGGATTCTCGGGCATGGTCTTCGGCCTGATGTCGGGCTCGTTCTTCGGATTGCAGCTCTCCGAATGGGAGTGGCTGGGCAGCCTGCGCGATCATCTGTTGACACCGGACATCCTCTTCCCGCTTTCGATCGGACTGGGTGCCGTGCAGGTGCTTTTCGCCATGATGATCAACGCTTATGTCACGGCCCGCAGCTTCGGCCTGCGCTATGCGCTGGGACTGATCGGCTGGATCATCGTGCTGGTCGATAGTGCCGTTGCGTTCCTGCTGCCCGAAAGCGTGGGCTTCACGTTCCATTCGGTCGCTTATCTGGTGATCCTGGGCATCGGCCTGGTGCTGATGTTCTTCTTCAATACGCCGGGCAAGAATATCTTCGTGAACTTCGGACTCGGTATCTGGAATACCTATAATAATGTGTCGGGGCTGGTGGGCGATCTGCTGTCGTACATCCGTCTGTTCGCCATCGGCCTTTCGGGTGGTATTCTGGCGATGGTCTTCAACCAGTTGGCCGTTGGTATGAGTCCCGATATTCCGGTCGTGAAGCAGCTCGTGATGTTGCTGATCCTGCTGCTGGGACACGGCATCAACCTCTTCATGTGCGTTCTCTCGTCGGTGGTGCATCCGCTGCGTCTGACGTTCGTGGAGTTCTACAAGAACGCCGGGTTCGAGGCCGCAACGCGCGTCTTCACCCCGTTGAAAAACGAATAAACTAAATGATAATCAATATTAACAACTAAAACAAAATTCGATTTATGGAACCTATTACGTTGGGCTATCTCGGTATGGCCATCATGTTTACTCTGGCGGCCGTAGGCAGTTGCTATGGTACTACTATCGCGGGCAATGCCGCAGTCGGTGCGATGAAGAAGAACCCGAATGCCTTCGGTAACTACATCATCCTGTCGGGTCTGCCCGCTTCGCAGGGTCTTTACGGCTTTGCCTCGCTCTTCCTTATCATGAATTACCTGACCGATTCGGTTACGATGCTGCAGGCGGCCGCTATCTTCGGTTTGGGTATCTTGGTCGGCCTGGTGAACTTTTTCTCGTCGTATCGTCAGGGCCAGCTTTGCGCCAACGGTATCGCTGCCGTAGGTAACGGTCATGACGTGGGTACCAAAACCCTGATCCTCGCCGCTTTCCCGGAGTTGTACGGTATTTTGACCGTGGCGATCACCTTCCTGGTAACCGGTCTGATGAAGTAATCGAAATCCCGGATTTCGAAAGAACAGGCGGAGCTTCTGCAAGCTCCGCCTGTTTGTGTTTTGTGAGGAAGAGGGTGTGTGTGGAGGGGTTTTGGAGAAGGCATGAGAGGGGACGGTTCGATTCGAGGTGGAGTAAATTGCGGGGTTCGGCAATGTTGCTGTGTCCCGGCAGATCGGACGGTTACGGGGTGGAAACCGCTGGAATTCCGGGGTGTCTTCGGAATCCGGTCATGTCAGTCATAGACGGCTGTTTTGTGTGGTCGGCTTTGTTGGGTATGCTGCTTTATTCTGTTGTTTGGAGCGCTTGTTCGATTTGCTCGATCAGCAGGCGTTGTATTGTTGCGTCGTAGTCGGTTTCGGAGAGCAGGATTTTGCCATTGGGACTGATGATAAAGTTGCGGGGAACGTATCGGGTGGCGTAGAGCGAGTAGATTGACATGTCGGGATCCAGACCTACGGAGAATGCGATTCCCAGCTCGCGGCAGAACTCTTGAACGGTCTGCTGCGTTTCGCCTCGATTGATTGGAAGGAAGCGAAATTTCCGGTCAGCAAAGCGATCGACGATTTGGGTTTGCATCTGCTGCATTTGTTTCCGGCAGGTCGGGCACCACGTGGAGAAGAAGGTAAGCAACACCACGTTGCCTTGCAGGTCGGACAGGGTGATCGCTGTGTCGTCGAGCATTCCGACCGTGAAGTGAGGGGCCTCCTCTCCGACGCGGACGAGCGTGGTTTCCTTTTCCGTCGGGATCTCTTCGGAAAGGCAGCCCGTTAGGGCGAGTACAAGCAGGAACAGCACAATAGTCGGCTGTACGGTCCGGTATAGAAGTCCGAGATGTCGTGTAAGTCCGGATCGAGAGAAGAATCTTGTCTGTCGAAGAGCAGGCCGTAAATATGCCGTCATAGGGAGTTGGTTATAATCGTCGGGTAGAGTTCAAAATTCGTTCCGAATAAAAAAGCCGGAATTTTCCGGCTTTTTTTCGTGCAGGGAAATACCCCTCTTCAGTTGATATGGCTTGCCGCATGGGGATCGTTACCGCATTCGGTAAAGCTGGTCCCGCAGACGAGGCGTGAAGCCCGCCTCGCGGATCGCTTGTTGGATGCCTGCGGCATCGAACTGGTTGTGCGCCCCGGCCGAAGAAACGACGTTCTCCTCGATCATGATCGAACCCATGTCGTTGGCGCCGCTGTGCAGCGCTACCTGAGCGGTGGCCTTGCCGACGGTGAGCCACGAAGCCTGGATGTTGCGGATGTTGTTCAGAACCAGTCGGCTGACGGCGATTATGCGAATGTATTCCAATGGTGAAAAGCGGGTTGCAACTCCCTGCCGCTCCAATTCGGTGCCCGACGAGCGAAAAATCCAAGGGATGAAGGCCAGAAAGCCGTAATGTCCTTCGGGACAGCGGGCCTGCAGGTCGCGGATGCGCAGCAGGTGGTCCACACGCTGACGGGATGTTTCTACATGGCCGTACATCATCGTCGCCGAGGTCGGCAGGTTGAGGCAGTGGGCTTCGTGCATCACCTGGATCCACTCCTCGACCGAAGGTTTGGCGGGCGAGATGGCTTTCCGCACGCCGGGATCGAGGATCTCGGCCCCGGCACCCGGCAGGGAGTCCAATCCGGCGGCGATCAGCCGTTTCAGGGTGTCGAGCGTGGTGAGGCCGCTGATGCGGGCGATGTGCGCCACTTCGGGCGCTCCGAGGGCGTGCAGGCGTACCTGCGGATAGAGGCTCTTGAGTGTCGAGAAGAGCTCCTCGTAGAAATCGATCCCCAGCTTCGGGTGTAGACCGCCCTGCAGCAGCAACTGGTCGCCGCCGAGGGCGAGCATCCGCTCGATTTTCTCCTTGTATTCATCCAGCGTAGTGATGAAAGCCCGCTCCGTCTGGTGGGGTTTGCAGTGGAAATTGCAGAAGTGGCAGCCCGAAATGCAGACGTTGGTGATGTTCACGTTGCGGTCGATCTGCCAGGTCACGACCTCCAGGTCGGGCACTACGGCACGGCGCACGCGGTCAGCCGTGAGAGCCAGCTCCTGCAGGGGGGCCTGTTCGTAAAGCCAATACGCCTCCTCCGCCGTGAGGGGATCACGCTTCAGACATTTTTCGTATATCTCTTCCGCACGGTTGGGGCCGGTCCCGGCGGTTCGCTGCGTCTGTTCCCGGATCATCGCTTCGATCCTTTTTTGCCCCCTTTGCGGGACGTTTTGCCGCCCTTACCCGGTCGGGACGTGCTTTGGCGGCGTACCGGAATCGCTGCGTGCCCCTTTACGTCGTCCTCGCGGGAGTCGGCCGCCGCATCGTGCACCAGTTCGAAATCGAGCTGGCGGCGTTGCAGATCGGCCCGCTTGACGCGAATACGCACGGCATCGCCCAAGGTGAAGATCCGTCCTTTGCGGCGTCCATAGACCTCGTAGCGGTTCTCGTCGAACTGGTAGAGGTCGTCCTCCATTTCCCGCAGCGAAACCATGCCTTCGATGTGGGTTTCGTCCAGCTCGACGTACATGCCCCAGTCGCTCATGCCCGAGATATGGCCGTCGAAGAACTGGCCGATTTTATCCTGCATGAACTCCACCATTTTGTACTTGATCGAGGCGCGTTCGGCTTCGGCAGCGATCACTTCCCGCTCCGAGGCGTGTACGCAGAGTTTCTCGAAGGTGTCGCGGTCGGCCGATTTGCCTCCTTCGAGGTAGCGGGCCAGCAGCCGGTGGACCATCATGTCCGGGTAGCGGCGGATCGGCGAGGTGAAATGCGTGTAGTAGGGGAAAGCGAGGCCGTAATGACCGATGTTGTCGGTCGAATAGAAGGCCTTGGACATCGCACGTACGGCGAGGTTCGAAATGACGTTCTCCTCGATGCGTCCTTTGGCCTGTCCCAGCAGCTTGTTCATCTCCTTGGCCACGGCGCGTCCCTTGTCGGCCTTGAATACGTAGCCGAAGCGCAGAACGAAGGTCCGGAACTTTTCGAGCTTCTCCTCGTTCGGAACGTCGTGTACGCGGTAAACCATCGTACGCCGAACGGCACGGCCGTTCACTTTGTGATGTCCGCAGAATTCGGCGACCTGTTTGTTGGCCAGCAGCATGAACTCTTCGATGAGCTGGTTGGCCTCCTTTTGCTCCTTGAAATAGACGCCCAGCGGTTTGCCTTCGGCGTCGAGTTTGAACTTGGCTTCTTCGCGCTGGAAGCTCACGGCTCCGCGCTTGAAGCGTGTTTTGCGCATCCGCTGGGCCAGACGGTTGAGCGTCAGCACCTCTTCGGCGAAGTCGCCCTTGCCGGTTTCGATGATCTGCTGCGCCTCCTCGTAGGTGAAGCGGCGGTCGGAGAGGATGACCGTGCGGCCGAACCATTTGTCCAGTACTTCGGCTTCCTCGTTGAGCGTGAAGACCGCCGAGAAGCAGAGACTCTCTTCGTCGGGGCGCAGCGAGCAAAGTTCGTTGCTCAATTTTTCGGGCAGCATCGGAATCGTACGATCGACCAGATAGACCGACGTGCCGCGCTCCTCGGCTTCGGTGTCGATCACCGAGCGGGGTTGAACGTAGTGGGTCACGTCGGCGATATGTACGCCCACCTCCCACACGCCGTCTTCGATCTTGCGGATCGAGAGGGCGTCGTCGAAGTCCTTGGCGTCCGCCGGGTCGATGGTGAAGGTCGTTATCTTGCGGAAGTCGCGCCGGGCGGCATAATCGGCTTTGGTGATCGTCGAAGGAATGGCCTGGGCCGCATCTTCGACCTTTTGCTCGAAATGGTAGGGCAGGCCGTATTCGGCCAGGATGGCGTGCATCTCGGTATTGTTCTCTCCGGCGCGGCCCAATACCTCGACCAGCTCTCCGGCGGGGCTTTTGGAACCCAGCGCCCAGTCCGTGATGCGGATCACGACTTTGTCGCCGTGCTGTACGTTAGGGTTGTCCCGCTTGGAGAGATAGACGTCCATCGGCATGCGCCGGGGATCCATCTTGACGAAGATGGCGTGGTCGCTCACGTCGGCCGTGCCCACGTATTGCTTGCGGCTGCGCTCCACGATGCGGGTGATCTCGCCTTCGAGGGACCCGGCGTGGGAGCGGCGGGTGATGACGAACTCCACGCGGTCGCCGTCCAGAGCATTCAGCGAATTGCGCTGGCTGACATATACGTCGTTTTCGAACTCCTCGGAGCGGATATACATCGCTCCTGTCGAGATCATCTGTACGATGCCCTCCTGACGGGGACGCTCCTTGCCGCTGAGACGGTACTTTTCCTGCCCGCACTCCTCGATAGTGCCCTGGGCGAGCAGTTCCGTGATGATTTCACGGGTACGAAGACGGCCCTCCTTGGTGGCGCCGCCCGAGGCCGAAGCCAGATGCTTGAGGGAGAACTTGTTGTTCGGGAATTCCCGGAACAGGTTAATGATCAGCGAAGAGCGGTCGAATGCGGCCGACTTCTTCGTATTTTTCAGTTTATTCATCGGTTGAAATAGTTACGGGCGAGGAGTTCCATGAACCGGATGCCGGTCGGAATGGCCGCCTCGTCGGGATTGAAGGTGGATGTATGCAGTTTTCCGGCTCCGGGACCGACGCCCAGGCGGTAGAAGATCGCCGGGTAGCGGGTGCCGTAGAAGCCGAAATCTTCGGAAGTCATGCGCAGGGGCAGCATTTGAAAGGGAATTCCTTCGGTTTCGGCCAGTGCGACGGCCTGCCGGATCAACTCCGGGTCATTGACCACGCACGGGTAGCCGGGGGTGAAGTGTACCCGGGTTCGTACGCCGTACGAGGCGTCGTTCGCGGCGGCGAGTTCTTCGATCCTGCGTTTCACTTCGGCCCGTTCCCGTTCGTCGAAGGTACGCATCGTTCCCTCCATATAGACCCGGTCCGGGATGACGTTCGTAGCGCCCGCAGCTTCGACCTTGCCGATCGAAACGACCCGTTCGGGCGTGTTCAGGGCCGTGAGGTGCAGGATCAGTTGTGCGGCGGCGCTCACCGTGTCGCGGTGTTCGGCACGCATGGCCGCGTGGCCGCCCGCGCCTTCGAGCGTGAGGCGCAGTTCGTCGTTGGAGGCCATGTACTTGCCCGCGCGGAAGCCCAGCGTGCCCGCGTCCAAAGCGGGTTCGACGTGCTCGCCGACGACGGCCAGCACCGTATAGCCTTCGAAGGGGTTTTCGGCCAGCACTTTGGAGGCTCCGCCGGGATTCGATTCCTCTCCGGGTTGGAAGATTCCGAAAAGAGTACCCTCGAAATTCCGCTCGGCGGAGAGCCGGAGCAGGGTGCCGTAGAGCACCGCTGCGTGGATGTCGTGCCCGCAGGCGTGCATCACTCCGTCGTTCTCGGAACTCCACGCCGCGCCGCTCTGTTCGCGGATGGGCAGGGCGTCGATGTCGGCTCGCAGCCCGACGTCTCGCCGCAGGTCGCCGCGTCCTTCGATTTTGGCCAGTACGCCGGTTCCGGCGATCGGACGGCAGGGGATGCCTGCCTCGCGGAGCGCCTCGGCGATGAAGCGGGCGCTCTCCGTTTCGCGGAACGAAAGCTCCGGGTGGCGGTGCAGGTGGCGGCGAAACTCTACGGGTGTCATGGTTAAGCGTTTAATAGCAATTACTTTGCCCTATTCGGAATTAGAATACGTTGCGGGCGATCTTGCGGATGTTGTCCGTGCGTCCCATCGTGTAGAAATGGATGATCGGCACTTCGGCCGCCTTGAGCTCCTTGGCCTGGTGGATCGCCCATTCTATCCCGACCTCGCGGGCCGCCTGTGTGTCCTCGCCGCAGGCCCGGACGGCCTTCACCAGCTCTTCGGGCAGGCTGACGCTGAAGGTGCGGGGCAGGATCTCCAGGTGCTTGGGCGTCGAGATCGGCTTGATGCCCGGGATGATCGGTACCGTGATGCCCGCTTTGCGGCAGCGCTCCACGAAATCGAAGTACTTGCTGTTGTCGAAGAACATCTGGGTCACGATGTAGTCGGCTCCCGCATCGACCTTCTCCTTGAGGTACTGGAGGTCGCTTTGGGCGTTCGCCGCCTCGAAATGCTTTTCGGGATAGCCCGCCACGCCTACCGAGAACTTGGAGTGGTGGCACTCCTCGACTTCGCCGTCGATAAATTCTCCCCGGTTCATGGCCTGGATCTGGCGCACCAGGTCGGCGGCGTGGGCGTGTCCCTGGGCGTAGGGGACGAAGCGGGGTTCGTTCTGCCGCTTGTCGCCCCGCAGCGCCAGCACGTTGTGCAGCCCCAGGAAATCCATGTCGATCAGCGAATCCTCGATGTCGTATTTCGACCAGCCGCCGCAGATCAGGTGGGGAACCACCTCCACGTCGTACTTGCGCCGGATCGCGGCCGAGATGCCGACCGTGCCCGGACGGCGGCGCATGATGTGCCACTCGCGGCTTCCGTCGGGGCGGATGTCCTCTTTGAGGGCTTCGCGGTGGAAGGTGACGTTGATGTAGGCCGGGTTGAAATCCATCAGCGGGTCGATGGCTCCGAAGACGCTGCGCGTACCGTCCCCCTTCAGGGGCGGGAGCAGCTCGAAGGCGAAACGGGTCGTGCGCGAAGCGACGGCGCCCTGTATGAGATCCGTAATATTCATCAGATGTTATTGGGTATCAGTTTTTCGATCGTTTCTATGTCCATGTTGCGGCGTGCGGCGTAGTCGGCCAGTTGCTCTCGGTCGATTCGGCCGACGGAGAAATATTCGGCGTCGGCGAAGAACAGGCCGCAGAGCGCCTCCTCAGGTGTAATCATATAGTTGTCGTTCAGACGCATGGCGGTCGTCTTGTCGGCGGCCAGCAGGTCGAAGACCTCGCGTTTGAGCGAGTGGTCGGGACAGGCCGGGTAGCCGAAGGCCATGCGCCGACCCCGGTATTTGCTGCGGATGATCTGTTCGGGTGTGAGCGCCGGACCGGTTTCGTAACCCCACATCTGGCGGCGGATGAAGATATGCACCCATTCGCAGAGGGCTTCGGTCAGGCGGTCGGCCAGCAGCTTCGAGAGGATGGCGTTGTAGTCGTCGCCCTCCGCGCGGAACTTTTCGGTCAGCTCCTTGAGCCCTATGCCGCCCGTGAGGGCGAAGGCCCCGATATAGTCGGTTCTGCCTGCCTTTTCGTCGGCGATGAAATCGGCCAGACAGCGGGCCTGGGCTTCCCGGACCGGGGCCTGGCTGCGCAGCATCGGCAGGATGTATTTCTTGTCTTTCGGGCCGGTGACCACGATGTCGTCGCCCCGGCTGACGGCTGCGAAGATGCCCGCTACGCCCTGGAGGGTGAGGAGTTTTTCTTCGCGGATGCGGGCCAGCATCTTTTGCGCGTCGTCGTAGAGCTTGCGGGCTTCGGCGCCGTGTTCGGGGTTTTCGAAGATCTCCGGTACGCGGCCCTTGAGCCCCCACGCCGGGAAGAAGAAGTTCCAGTCGATCAGCGGCTCCACATCGGCGATACTTATGTCCGGAAACACCAGCCGTCCCGTATGGGCCGGAACAGCGATTTCGGACGCGGGTTTCGGCACGCGCAGCTTGCGCACCTGACCGAAGGGTAGGATCGTGCGGATCTCCTCGCGGCGGCGGTACTGGTCGCGCAGGGTCTGTTGCTCCTCGCGCACGCGAGCCAGATACTCTTCCCGGCCGGGACCGAGCAGTTCGCCGAGGATTTTGTTGTTGCGGCTGGCGTTGTCGGCATGGATCACCGGGCCCGAGTAGGTCGGAGCTATTTTTACGGCGGTGTGTACGTCCGAAGTGGTCGCACCGCCGATCAGTACGGGAATTTGCAACCCCCGGCGTTCCAGCTCTTCGCAGACGTGGATCATCTCCTCGAGCGAAGGGGTAATCAGTCCGCTCAGGCAGATCGCGTCGGCGCCCCAGGCGACGGCTTCGTCGATGATGCGGGGACACTCGACCATCACGCCCAGGTCGCGGATCGTGTAGCCGTTGCAGGCCATGACTACCGCCACGATGTTCTTGCCGATGTCGTGTACGTCGCCTTTCACGGTAGCCACCAGCACCTTGCCGGCACTCTTGGCGTTCGCTTCGGAACCTTGCTCGATGTAGGGAGTCAGTACGGCGACGGCTTTTTTCATCACGCGGGCGGTCTTGACCACTTGCGGCAGGAACATTTTGCCCTGCCCGAACAGATTGCCTACGACTTCCATGGCCGGCATCAGCAGCCGGTCGATCACTGCCAGGGGCGAGCCCAGCGTGCGGTAGCCTTCGAGCGCGTCCTGCTCGATGTAGTCGGCCACGCCCTTGAGCATGGCGTATTCGATGCGCTTGCCGAGCGGCTCCGAGCGCCAGGCGTCGGTATGCTGCGTCTGCGTCGCGGCGGTTTTGGTGAATTGCGAAGCGTATTCCGTGAGGCGTTCGGCTGCGTCTGCGCGGCGGCAGAGGATGACATCCTCGACTCGTTCGAGCAGTTCCGGTTCGATGTCGCTGTAGATTTGCAGCATCTGGGGATTGACGATCGCCATGTCCATACCCGCTTGGATGGCGTGGTAGAGAAACACCGAATGCATGGCCTCGCGCACGGCGTTGTTGCCCCGGAAGGCGAACGAGAGATTCGACACGCCGCCCGAAATCTTGGCGTGCGGCAGGTTTTGCTTGATCCAGCGCACGGCTTCGATGAAATCCCTGGCGTAGGCGTCGTGGGCTTCGATACCGGTGGCCACCGCGAGGATGTTGGGGTCGAAGATGATGTCTTCGGCGGGGAATCCGTCGTCGGTGAGGAGTTTGTAGGCCCGCTGCGCCACCTCGATCTTGCGGGCATAGGTGTCTGCCTGTCCCTGTTCGTCGAAGAGCATCACTACGGCGGCGGCTCCGTAACGGCGGATGAGGCGGGCGCGGTGCAGAAATTCCTGCTTGCCCTCCTTCAGGGAGATGGAATTGACGACGC
>UMLO01035712.1_pt1 | contig 14106 bp, 9 predicted proteins | sample 1966551 | NCBI WGS metagenome assembly UMLO01 (sample SAMEA4836201, study PRJEB28245) | human gut metagenome | biome: gut microbiome; material: fecal sample | place: Denmark | collected 2008
AAAGCGTCCGGAAGCACGCGACTTCAGTCGTGTGAGGATAGAGGTGTTGATTCACTGAAGACGAAAAGGATGCTAATATAAAACAAAGCATATTTCTCAAAAGTTCAGGGCATTTTTGCCGTCTATTTATTTTCTAAAATCATTTCAGAAATCCATGCTTTTAAATCCAATTAAATTCAGAAAGCAGGGGTTCGAAGTGGTGATGAAAATAGCACGATACGTTCTTGGGTTCCTGTGTATAACAGGAGGTACTGCCTATGGCAAAAAGAAAGAACCGGAAAGTAACTGCAAAGAAGATCAGAAAAACGGAAATTACACTGACAGCGAACAGGAAGTACAAAGATACGGTGTTCCGGATGCTGTTTTCGGATCGTAAGAATCTGTTATCTCTGTATAATGCAATTAATGGAACAGCGTATGAGAATGCAGATGATCTGGAGATTGTGACACTTGAGAATGCGATTTATATGGGAATGAAGAATGACCTGGCGTTTATTATTGATACAAATTTATTTTTGTATGAGCACCAGTCAACCTATAACCCCAACATGCCGTTAAGAGATTTATTTTACATATCAAGTGAGTACCAGAAATTGGGAGATCATAAATCTCTGTATTCGTCAACACAGCAAAAAATCCCGGCACCGAATTTCATCGTGTTTTACAACGGGACGGAGAAAAAAGCCGACAGATGGGAAAATACTCTGTCAGAAGCCTACGAAACACCAACCACAGATCCAAAACTGGAACTGAAGGTACTGACGCTGAATATCAACGAAGGACATAATAAAGATCTGATGGAACAGTGTCATACACTGAGAGAATATGCACAATACGTAACAAAAGTGCGGGAATACGCAAGGACCACTGAACTGAACACTGCCGTAGAACAGGCAGTAAACGATTGTATTCAAAATGGAATCCTTGCAGAATTCCTTCGAAAGCATAAATCGGAGGTTATCGCGATGAGTATATTCGAATATGACAAAGAAGAGGAAGAAAAGAAACTCCGGAAGGCAGAGTATGAGGCAGGATATAATACAGGATATGACACAGGTTATGGAAGCGGCTATGATATTGGAAAAAAAGAAATAGTACGTCAGATGTTTAATGCAGGAGAGTCATTTGAGAAGATAGCGCAGTATACAGGTTATGAAATTCGTGAACTGAAGGAAATATTGGATGAGGATTGAGGTGTAGTAAAGAAAAAGTAAATCATATGTTTATGAAGCTGGTTAGACGTGAAATCTGACCAGCTTTTTTGATAAATCATATTATTCGTCTTGTTGATGTCTATGACAATATACACAGGTGTCTTGACACCTATCATGTCTGGTGGTATACTGGCGGAAATGATAAAAGGAAAGTCCGGATTATCCGGCAAGAGGATAAAGAAATGAAAGAATATTACGACGCCATAATAGTAGGAACCGGAGCCGCAGGGCTTTACTGCGCTCTGAATCTGCCTTCCAGGATGAAAGTTCTGATGATCACAAAGCAACAGGCAGACCAGTCTGATTCCTTTCTTGCACAGGGCGGAATCTGCATGCTCCGCGGAGAAGAAGACTATGACAACTATTTTGAAGACACCATGCGTGCAGGCCATTACGAAAACAACAAAAAAGCCGTAGACCTCATGATCCGCAGTTCCAACAGCATCATCCGCGATCTCATCCGCCACAATGTCACCTTCGAACGTGATGCAAATGGCGAACTCGCATTCACCAGAGAAGGCGCACACTCACAGCCACGAATCCTTTTTTACGAGGATGTCACAGGCAAACAGATCACTCAGACACTCTTGAGCGAAGCCCAGACTAGGGACAACATCGAGATCTGCGAATACATGACCATGGTCGATCTGATCGCAAAGGACAACATCTGCGGCGGTGTTATCATCATGGATGAGAAGAATAACGTATATCCGGTCTGCTCTCCATATGTAGTCCTTGCCTGCGGCGGTCTCGGCGGACTTTACAAAAACTCCACCAACTTCCCGCACATCGCCGGTGACGGTCTCGGAATCGCAATGAAACATCAGGTAGTACTCGAACATCTGGATTACGTGCAGATCCACCCGACAACCCTGTATTCCCACAAACCAGGCAGACGCTTCCTGATCTCCGAATCTGTAAGAGGCGAGGGAGCACTCCTGTACGATAAGAACGGACAGCGATTCACAGAAGAACTTCAGCCACGTGACCTCTTAAGCCAGGCAATCTTCGCACAGATGGAGAAAGACGACACAGAATTTGTCTGGGAAGACATGCGTCCTCTCGGCGAAGAAACGATCCTGAAACACTTCCCGAATATTTTCCACAGATGCATGGAAGAGGGCTTTGACCCGCGCAAAGAGCCGATCCCGGTAGTTCCGGCACAGCATTACTTCATGGGAGGAATCCAGGCAGACCTCGGAAGCCGCACCTCCATGAAGGGGCTTTATGCCTGCGGTGAGACAAGCTGCAACGGCGTTCACGGCAAGAACCGACTGGCAAGTAACTCACTTCTGGAATCTCTGGTCTTTGCAAGAAGGGCAGCAGATGATATTATATTTGCAGGAAAACCGGAAAAATGCCCGGTCAATACAATAGATACCAGCATGTACGAAGACCGCGACGCGATCCTCGACGGCTATCACAAAATGGTATGGAATGAAATCGAAAGGATGAAAAGAGCATGAACGAAATTACAATGAAAATGCAGGCAGATCAGCTGATCCGCATGGCATTACAGGAAGATATCACAAGCGAGGACGTTTCCACAAACGCAGTTATGCCGACTGCAACTAAGGGAACCGTAGACCTTATCGCAAAAGAAGATGGTGTTGTAGCAGGTCTTGACATTTACGCAAGAGTATTTACAATCCTTGACGAAAAAACAGAGATCGATTTTCACTGCAAAGACGGTGATGAAGTCAAAAAAGGTGATCTGATGGCAACGGTAACAGGTGACATCCGTGTTCTCCTTTCCGGAGAGAGAGTAGCACTCAACTACCTTCAGAGAATGAGCGGTATCGCGACCTACACCAGACAGGTTGCAAAACTTCTCGAGGGAAGCAATGTAACTCTTCTTGATACCCGTAAGACCACACCAAACTGCCGTGTATTTGAGAAATACGCAGTAAGAGTCGGAGGCGGCTGTAATCACAGATATAATCTTTCTGATGGAGTCCTTCTTAAAGACAACCACATCGGAGCAGCAGGAAGTGTCACAAAAGCCGTTCAGATGGCAAAAGCTTACGCACCGTTTGTCCGCAAGATCGAGATCGAGGTAGAGACTCTGGATCAGGTTAAAGAAGCAGTAGAGGCAGGAGCAGACATCATCATGCTCGACAACATGACACCGGAAGTAATGAAACAGGCAGTTGAACTGATCGACGGAAGAGCACAGACAGAATGCTCCGGAAACATCACAAAAGAAAATATCCAGAAGATCCGTGAGATCGGCGTTGATTTTGTTTCCAGCGGTGCCCTGACACATTCCGCACCGATCCTTGACATTTCCATGAAGAATCTTCATGCAGTGTGAGAGGAGGGAATCTTATGAACACCGCGGAAAGACGTGGAGAAATCCTTAAGATCCTCCACAATGCGGATGCCCCGGTGGCAGCGAGAGAACTGGCAGGCAGATTTGGGGTCAGCCGTCAGGTCATTGTACAGGATCTGGCAGTGATTCGGGCATCTACGCCAGGAATCCTCTCTACAACAAAAGGATATGTGATACAGCAGGACAGTAGTTTTACAAGAGAATTCAAGGTACGCCACAGTCAGGACAAAGCAGCGGAGGAGCTGAATCTGATCGTGGACTGTGGCGGTCATGTCAAAAATATAAGCATCAGCCACCGTGTTTACGGACGAGTTACGGCTGAGATGGATATCCGTTCCAGACAGGATGTAAATGAATTTGCAGAGGCACTCAGGAACAGCCGTTCAACGGTACTTTCCAGTGCCACATCCGGATATCATTACCATCTGATCGAGGCATCCAGTGAGGAAAGACTTGATCTGATCGAGAAACAACTGGGAGAAGCGGGATTCCTTGCACCACTTCAGCCCTGGGAACAGACTACAGGGAAAGGAAAGATAAAGTTATGACGATCAAAGAAATTCAGCAGGAGATCCTGCGTATGAAAAAAGAGCAGGATGTCTGCATCCTTGCACATGCTTATCAGGGACAGGAGATCCTGGAAGTTGCAGATTATATGGGAGACTCCTACGGACTCAGCGTGCAGGCTGCAAAGAGCGACTGCAGCGGCGTGATCATGTGCGGTGTGCGTTTTATGGCAGAAACCTGTAAGGTATTAAGCCCGGACAAAAAAGTCTGGCTTGCAAACCCGGTTGCAGGATGTCCAATGGCAGAGCAGCTTGACCTGGAAGGCCTTCGCAAACTCAAGGCAGAGTATCCGGATCATGCAGTTGTTGCCTACATTAACACAACTTCTGAACTCAAGACAGAGTGCGACGTGTGCGTGACTTCTTCTTCCGCAGTCCAGATCTGCAGCAAACTGGAAAACGACAAGATCCTTTTTATCCCGGACCCGAACCTCGGACGCTTCGTAGCTGAGAAACTTCCGGAGAAAACATTCGCATTCTACAAAGGTGGATGTCCAAGACATATCGTAGTCAGTGCCAAAGATGTCGAAAAAGCAAAACAGGCACATCCGGACGCACTTCTTCTGGTACATCCGGAATGCCGTGAAGAAGTCGTAGAGAAAGCCGACTACGTTGGTTCCACAACAGGAATCATGGATTTTGCAAAAAAATCTCCGAACAAAGAATTCATCATCGGAACAGAGAACAGCATCGTAGAACATTTACAGTTCGAATGCCCGGATAAGAAATTTTATCCACTGTCTGTCATGCTGACCTGTATGAACATGAAGATCACCACTCTGATGGATATTTACAACTGCCTCAAAGGAACAGGCGGAGAAGTGATCGAACTTCCGGAGAATGTAATGGAAGGAGCCGGCCGCTGCATTAACCGTATGGTGGAACTCGGAGGCTGATAAAGAGAGAATAATAAACTGCCATTCGCAGATACTATAGTCGGTATCATGGTGCGCGCGGCAGTTTTTTTATTATAGAAATAAAAAAAAGACAGTCACTGACGGTTTGTGACTGTCCTTTTAATTATAAGCTTATAATTAAAAACTGTAATTTCCTGAATTAGCCAATGCTGTTGACAGCTTTAGACAGACGGGAAATCTTTCTTGCACAGTTGTTTTTGTGATAAACACCTTTAGATGTTGCTTTGCTGATTGTAGAGATAGCCTCTGTAAGAGCAGCCTGTGCAGCAGCTTTATCGTTTTTCTGAACTGCAGTTTCTACTTTCTTGATGGAAGTTTTAACAGCAGAACGGATAGATTTGTTTCTAGCAGCTTTAGTTCTGTTTACTAAAATTCTTTTCTTTGCAGATTTGATGTTAGCCAATTGGTACACCTCCATTTCAGATTTATAATAATGTGTCGTTGTCACAGAAACAGACACGGGCGTTCCTGTAAACATGCTTATATATATTATTATATTTATCCTGGATTGTCAATAGGAAAATCCATAAATGTCAAAAAAATGACAGAATATAGCAACTTTGAAAGTATGCCCCGATTTATCTCTGGATTTTTGTACATAATTATTCCGGGAATTACAAAAAGTAATAGTGATGGTTCAGTACTTTCACAGTTATGCACGATATACAAGGCAAAATCCTGGCATTGCAGGTGATCTGGAAGGGATTTTGACCAGGTTACTGTGAATGGGGAGAACAGTAATCAAATCATACAGCATCAGGAGGATACGATATGGCTGGCAGCAGAAGGATTCGAACAGACCTTGCACTGGAAACAACGGAGCGGTTTGCACAGGAAAATACGGAGATCCGGGGTGTGGAGATCCAGGAAGACTACGATGAGGAAAAAGACATCCGGACAACGGTCGTGAAGATCGTTACAGAAAACGGGGCGAAGTCCATGGGGCGTCCGCAGGGAAATTATATTACAATAGAAGCTCCGGATCTTTCAAATGCGGATGAGGATTATCACAGGGAAATTTCACAGGAGATCTCACGGCATCTGAGGGAACTGATCAATCTGGAAAAGGAAAAATCAATCCTTGTGGTGGGGCTTGGAAACGCAGCGATCACAGCAGATGCACTGGGACCGCATGTGATTGAGAATCTTCATATGACACGGCATCTTATCAGGGAGTACGGGCTTCGCGGGATCGGGCAGGAAAAAATACACTGCGTCAGCGGAATCGTGCCGGGTGTTATGGCGCAGACAGGAATGGAGACGGCAGAGATCGTGCAGGGAGTTGTTTCAGAGACGAAACCGGATGTGGTGGTTGCAATCGATGCACTTGCAGCGCGGAGTGTGCGAAGACTGAACCGGACGATCCAGATCACAGATACGGGAATCCACCCGGGATCTGGTGTGGGAAATCACAGGAATGGTCTCACGGAAGAAAATCTTCAGGTAAAAGTGATCGGGATCGGTGTACCGACAGTTGTGGATGCGGCGACGATCGTGCATGATTCAATGGAGCACCTTCTGGATGCATTGGAGGAAACGGAGCAGAAGGAATTTCTGGAGGAGATGATCGCACCGAATCTTTACAGCATGTTCGTGACACCGAAGGATGTGGACGAGACGGTGAAATATCTGAGCTTTACGATCTCAGAAGGGCTGAATATCGCTTTTTCTGAAGTGTGATCTTGAGTAACAGGAACGGGCATAATTCCAGAATTTTTATCATAGGATACCTTGAAAGAGGTGATTCTGTGACAAGGACCCGGAAGACGATCTGTACTCTCATGTGTCTGGCTTTTTTTGCTGTGCTGGCAGTGATGCCGGGTTCTTTTATCCTGCAGAAAAATGTGTACAGGCAGCTGCCGCTGTTTCGATTTCTCGAGCGGAAAGCTGCCCGTGATTTCCAACGGAAAGACCCCGATACGTATGCGAAGATTGTGGAAAACCATACGGAATCTCTCGGCGCGATGGTGGAAAAAGAGAATGAAGAGGTGCGGGACGAGCAGGAGAAAGCTGTGGCGGAGAATTCTGTGGGACAGGCTGAAGATGTAGAGAGAAAAACAGAAGATGTGGAGCCAACAGAGACGACAGAAGGTGTGAAGAAAACAGAGTCGACAGTTACAGCGGAGGCAGAACCGGGACAGGCACAGACAGAAATAAAGACAAAAGAAGAGGATAAACAGCAGCAAAAAGAGCCTTCTGAAGATGAAAATATAAAACAGACAGAAAAAGATTCTGAAAAAGAAACAGATAAATCTCAGCAGGACAAACCTGCCACTGTCATACCGGAAGTAACGCAGACTATCTTGGCTTCAAACAGCATACAGCCTGCACCGCGCATCGACCTCTCACCGCAGACCCTCACAGATTACGACTACCTCATGAATCAGTTTTTCATCGTGGATTCGCAGACCACCACAAATGCAGATCAGTTAAACGCGGCAGAACTTCTCGGAGAAGACCTGACCATACAGAAAGATGCCGCGAAACCGCAGATTTTGCTCTACCATACACATTCACAGGAAGCTTTTGTGGATTCAAAGGAGGGTGAAGTCGAGGATACGATCATCGGCGTAGGAAATTACCTGACAGAACTATTGACAAAAAACTACGGATATCAGGTAATCCACGTAACAGAAGCCTTCGATATGGAAAGCGGCGAGCTGGACCGCAGTGCCGCCTACGACTATGCAGGAACGTATCTGGAAACGATACTGGAAGAAAATCCTTCGATAGAAGTCGTGATAGATCTTCATCGTGACGGCGTGCCCGAAAACCGACATCTCGTGACCGAAATCAATGGAAAATCAACTGCACAGATCATGTTTTACAATGGATTAAGCTATACGATCGCGAGAGGAAGCCTTGATTATCTGCCGAACCCATACATTCAGGACAACCTGGCGTTTTCATTCCAGATGGAATACCAGGCGGCACAGTATTATCCGGATTTTTACAGAGGTATCTACCTCGCCGGATACCGTTACAACCTCCACCTGCGCCCAAGATCCGTCCTCGTCGAAGCCGGAGCCCAGACCAACACCGTCCAGGAAGTAAAAAATGCCATGGAACCCTTCGCAGATATTTTAAACCGCGTACTGCAAAATTAAAAATGGAATCCTGGAATATAAAAACATATCATAACTGGTAACAAAGCAATCTGTTTTGATATATACAAACACATGTTCTTGATATATGATTTTAAATGTAAATTAATTCCGGAAAATTTACATTATCTAAAATAAAATCATATAAAAGGAGAACATACAAATGACAAAAGAAAAAATTACACGCTCAGAATTAAAAGAGAAACGTACAGCAAACCGTAAGGTGTTCGAAAATCAGGATCACTCCCGAACAGTAGAAATCTATATGGAACCAGTCCATTATGAAGATGAGGATGGAAGCTGGAAAGAAATGGATGACACATTAGAGGAAGTTGCATTTGGAAGAAGTATTGGCGGAACGGGAAACAGAAAATTCTGCAATAATAAAGGCAAGCTGGCGATTCAGCTGATGGACAGTGCAGAACCGGCAGCAACGGCATCACTTACAATGGACACCTGTGCTCTACGATGGGGAATGGAAGGTGCAGCGGCTTCTGTTAAAGCTGAAAAAACAGAAGATAATCTTGTTACATATCCGGGGATTTTTGAAAACACGGATCTGCAGTGCAGAGTGCATGGCGAAGGACTTAAAGAAGACATTATTCTTCACAGCCCGGAAGCAGTCAGAGAAGAATACGCAATGTTATACCAGATGACAGAAGTAACTCCTGTTCTGGAAAATAACTGTGTGCATTTTCTGGATACAGACGGAGAAGAAGTATTTTGTGTCCATGCACCATGCATGAGAGATGCAGCAGGACAAAAAACAGAAGCGATTCTTCTTAAATCAGAAAATCTGGAAGAGAATATTTGCCGCATTACATTTCTCCCGAATCAGATGTGGCTGAAAGCCCAGGAACGTATCTACCCAGTTGTGATCGACCTGGTAACAACTACATCAAAGAAAGCTTCCGAAATCTATGATGCCCATGTGGATTCTCCGTATGAAGAGGATAATTTTCAGAAAAGTATTATTCTGAAAACGATGGGAGGAGATGAAGTACAGAGAAGCTTTATACGTTTTGAGCTTCCTGAAATGAAAACCGGAGATATGGTAGTGAGTGCCAGACTGGTGCTTGTATCTCTGGCAGAGGACAACAAAGAACGTACTGTAGAAGTACATAAAGTTCTTCATGCATGGAACTCGAATTCTATTAACTGGTATAATAAGCCGCTGTACTCTGAAACAATAGAAGATCTGTGCTGTTATAAAGGCGATAAACAGAAATATATCACCATGGATATCACCCGTATGGTGAAAGACTGGTATCAGAATGGTGGAAACTATGGTCTGATGCTGAAAGACGATTATGAATTATCTGGATATACAGAATTTCTTTCATCCGATTGTGACAATGGATACCAGGATATGAGACCGAGAATTGATATTTCTTATGTGAACTATTCTGGTCTGGAAGATTACTGGACTTATCACAGTCAGGATGCGGGAAGAGCCGGGACAGTTCATGTGAATGATTATAATGGAAATCTGATCATGATTCATGACACGATGAACACAGAAGGCAGCCTTGAGCCTATGGCACTTTCGCATGTGTATAACAGTAACAACTGTGCCACAGATCTGGGATATGGATATGGATTTGCACTGAACTATCATCAGACACTGGTAAAAACAAAGATTGGAGGCACTGATTATTACAAACATACAGACGGAGATGGTACGATTCATTATTTTTATTATGATTCTACTGAGAAGAAATGGAAAGACGAATCTGGTCTGGAGCAGACTCTCACAATTCACACGGATGGAACAGAGCAGCTTGTAATTCATGACAAAGAAGATAATCAGCTCCGGTTCCGTAATGGATGGCTGGTAAAAGTTCAGGATAAAAATGGAAATTGTTTATCCATATCCTGGGCAGAGCAGAGAATCATTTCCATTACAGATGGATCAGGAAGAAAAACAACGCTTGATTACCTGTTAGACAATAATGGAAAACGTACTACACTGACACAGATTACAGGTCCTTCCGGAAATAAAAAGACATTTACTTACGGCAGCGGCAATCTTACAGGCATTACAGATATTGACGGCGAAAAAGTAAAATACGTCTACAATGGAAATCATATGCTGACAGAAGTTCATAATATTGACGGATATTCTGTAAAATACGGTTATTACGGAACAAAACCTTATCGTGTAAAGAGTATTACAGAATATGCCGGAACACAGAAGGGCAACAGTCTGTCTCTGACTTATGGATACAACAGCACGAAGTTTACAGACAATAAAAAACGAAGCGAAATATACCGTTTTAACAACAGCGGAAACCTGATTCACATTCATGATGGATTCGGACATGCAGCCAGTGGAAATCATGTGAATTGCCTGGAAAATGCAACAAAGTTACAGACAAATGTTGTTCAGCTTCTGAAAGATCCGATCATTCAGGCTGCAACGTGTGGCTGGAAAACAGAAATCAGTTCAGATGGCAGCGGAAAGACTGAAATCAATACGAATACTGCGTTATGTAAAGTTGGCAATCGATCATTAAAACTGGAGAGCACGGCAAAGACAGGATCTGTATGCTGGTATCAGGATGTGTCACTTCTCAAAGGACAGACATACACAGTTTCTATGTTTGTAAAAGTTACAAAAATGGATCGTGCATCAGACGGTGCAGTGTTCTTGAGAGCAAAATATCAGGATAAGGATAATGTATGGCATTATGAAGACAGTGAACAGCTGAAATCGACAACAACAGATTTTATCCATCTGCACAAAACATTTACACTTCCGGCAGATATTGTAAAAACTTCTGTGAGAGTTTATCTGGTGGCAATGCATACGATCTGCACAGTATATGGTGATATGGCACAGCTGGAAACAGGAAGTACAGTCAGCCGCTGCAATCTGGTGGATAATGGAGACTTCCATCTTGGAACCACATCTGGTTTTACAAAAACAGGAAGTTTTGAGGATGGACTGACTTCTGTTGGAACCTCTAATATTATTCCGGTGCAGAGTGCAATCGTCGTGTCTGCTGCAAAGAGTACAGTCTATGCAACTCCATCCTTAAACGGCACAAAGGTTGTGGAAGTGACAAAAGGTACACATCTGTATGCACTCTGTTATGAGAAAAATGAAGATATCTACTGGTACAAGGTACGTACTGCGGCAGGAAAGCGGGGATATCTTCATGGTGGTCATGCAACTGCGTATCTGGGAGGCAATACAGGAGACCATTCGGCAGTGGTTGGAGTTTCCGGTGCGGTTTTACGATCTTCAGCATCGGACAGCGGAAGCATTGTAGAAGAAGCAATTCCAAGAGGAACATGTGCGGCGGTGCGTTCTGTAAAAACAGATGCGGATGGAAAAAACTGGCTCTATCTGGGAATGCAGATTGATAAAAAACGCTATACCGGATATATGAAAGAAGATTCTGTTTTGTCCCATCCAGATATTGTACATTAAAGCAGGAACCGGCAGTATACCGTCTGGCATCAGAAACAGTCACAGAAGGTGTCGGAGGACTGGAAAAACATATTTTCCGCTTTATGGGTGAGCCGAAAGTATCCAAACGACTGACAAAGGTTCTGGATCTTACAGGAAAGAAAGGCGATACCTTCATGGTAAACGCATGGGGAAGGGGAACCTGTCTTCCGGAAACAGACAATGATAAGAATCGCCGATTTGGTGTCGAAGTTGTTTTTGTGGCAGCAGATGACACAACTGATGTGCATTACACAAATTTCAGCCCGGATATTCTGGACTGGCAGTTCCTGAGTGATATTTATGTCGCCAAGAAAGACTACAGCAAAGTAAAAATTTCCTATACTTATTGCAAAAATGCAAATACAGCGTATTTTGACGGTCTGTCTCTTTATCGTGAAGAGTTTGGACAGACCTATACATATGATGATAAGAACAACCTGGTTTCAGCGGTAGATTCTCAGAAGAATGCAACAAAATTTGAGTACAATGCCGGAAGTGATCTGACGGGTATTACAGATCCGAAGGGAAGCAAATACACTTACACATATGACAAAAAACATAATGTGATCAGTGGAAAATCTTCTATGGGAATTCTGAACCGACTTGTCTACGATGATAAAGGAAATATTACACGCAGCGGAGTTGTGAAGCCGGATGAAACGGAGAAAGGCATCTGGGTGGAACGTACTTTTACTGCTGACAAGAACCATGTATCAGCTGTGACCGATGCAGAAGGAAATAAAGTACAGTATGAATGGGATACATCCAGAGATCTGCTCCGCTCACTGACGGATGGGGAAGGAAACAAGCTTTCCTATGGTTATGATAAGGCAGAACGTCTTATATCTGTTTCTCAGAATGTAACGGTTGATGGAAAAAAACAGGTGGTAAAAAACATCTACACCTACACAAAAGACAGGCTTGCGGGGATTGAGCATAATGGATTCAATTATGGATTTACCTATGATGTGTTTGGAAATACTACTGCTGCATCAATTGCAGGTAATCAGGTGATTTCTTATGAGTACGAAGCACAGAATGGAAAGCTGCTGAAAACAATTTATGCAAATGGCGATGAAATTCGCTACACTTACGACACACAGGATCGTTTTTCTATAAGCTATCTGAAGCCAGCAGGATCATCAGAACAGCGACTGAACAGTTATATTTATAATAAAGAGGGAAATCTTTGCAAGGTGACAAATCATTTATCCGGCAAAACTTATGAACTGGATTATGATTTCCTCGACCGACTGATGCGTGTACGTGACGAAAGCGGCGTATGCTATGAATATACTTATGATGCAAATAATCAGATGATCAGAATGTTCCATACAGATGGCAGAGCAAAACTGACAACAGGATATACCTATGATAAGGATGGACGAGAAAAAGAAGTTCGTGTGGCAGGTAAATTTACCAGATCTACAGATTATGACAATCTTGGAAGGGTAACCAAACAAAGTTTTTCTGCGGAGAACGGTGATACAAGTATGTCTATGACATATAAATATCCAGATGCAGAGAAAAATAAAGAATACGCATTACCGTCTGAAATGGATGTACAGGAATGCAGCTACAGTTATAAATATGATCGAAACGGAAATATTACGGAAATTCAAAGAGTACCACATAAGGGTTCGACAGAGAAAATTTTAAAAGACACCTTCCAGTATGATGAACGTAATCAGCTGATTCGTGAAAACAGTCAGAGCCAGGACAAAACAATTGTCTATGCATACGATCAGGGTGGCAATCTGAAGTCTGTAAAAGAATATGCGTACACCGAGGGAACCTTACCGGAAACTCCGGTTCACGAGGAAACTGGTACATACAGTAGCACATGGAAAGACCAGCTCCTGAATTGGGATGGTACTGCCATGACTTATGATGCAGTCGGCAATATGCTTACCAGGGGAGATACTGTTTACACATGGACGATGGGACGTAAACTTGCCTGTGTAGATAATGGTAGAAAAGCTCAGTATTTTTATGATCATACCGGTGCCAGAGTGAAGAAAGTGGTGGATGGCGTTATCACAAATTATCATATGGCAGGAGATCTGCTTGCATCTGAAACCTGTAATGGAGGGACTACATGGTATGTTTATGATTCAGGTGCAAATCTTGTGGCAATAATTATTGCTGGAAAATACTATTACTACGTGAGAAATGTTCAGAATGATATTGTGGCACTGGTTGACGATTCTGGAAAAACTGTAGTAAACTATGTTTATGACAGTTGGGGAAAACTGTTAAGCATTACCGGCAGCCTCAAAGACACCGTAGGCATCCAGAACCCATTCCGCTACAGAGGTTATTATTACGACAATGAAACAGGAATGTACTATCTCAAAAACCGGTATTATGACCCGGGGTTGAGAAGGTTTATTGGGTCTGATGCAATAACAACAGTGGAAGCATCATTAGAAACTTTTCATAATAGAAATCTTTATATTTATTGTAACCAGAATCCAATTGTAAGAAGCGATAGTAAGGGTAATATATGGCAGGGG
>UMLO01023605.1_pt1 | contig 13897 bp, 13 predicted proteins | sample 1966551 | NCBI WGS metagenome assembly UMLO01 (sample SAMEA4836201, study PRJEB28245) | human gut metagenome | biome: gut microbiome; material: fecal sample | place: Denmark | collected 2008
GGCTTATAATTATGTACGCGTGAATTATCCGGAATATTTCCGCTACTCAGAGCGCGACCTGCCGACAGATGTCGTCAAAACGCATGTCATCAAGAAAGTGACATACGAACCGGAACTGATCAAAATAGAAAAAGACCCGAACGCATTCAACGACGTGGACGCTCCGGTCAAGTTCATCCCGGAACGTCGTTATTGGGTTTCCCATTTCGAAAGCGCCATCCAGTTCGCTCAAAATTATATTTCCCCGAACTGGCATAAGGGAGGTGTGAGCGCATTGAACCTGACCAACCGCCAATACTTCGTTTACAATTACAATAAAGACAAAGTTCAGTTCACAAACGAACTGGAATGGAAAACGAATGTCTATACGGCTCCAAAAGACACGTTGCGCGATTATAAGATCGGTGACGACGTGTTGCGTCTTCACAGCAACATCGGTTACAAAGCATTCAACAGGTGGTTCTATACTTTCGATGCAACTTTCCAAACGCAGTTGTTCAGCAATTATGCCGAAAACACGGACAACAAGCTGGCAAGTTTCTTATCACCGTTCAGTGTCAACCTCGGTATCGGTATGAAATATGACCTGAATAAAACATTCCCGAACAGACGGCATAAAAAAGTGACCCTATCAGCAAATATGGCTCCGCTTTCGTACACATTCATGTACAGCACGAATGAGAACATCGATTTGGGACGTCACGGTTTCAAAAAGGATGAAGCAACGGGCAAATACAACCGCCAGCTCAGCCAGTTCGGTTCCACGATCAATGCAACCATGACATTCCAATTCAACCGGAACGTAAGTTGGTATTCACGTTTTTACTATTTTACCAGTTACGACCGCATGTTGGGTGAATTTGAAAATCGTCTGACAATGGCCATCAGCCGCTTCTTCTCTACGACCATATCTTTGAACCTCCGGTATGATGATGCCGTGGCAAAGAAAGAAGATTTCAACAGTTATCTTCAGGTCAACGAGCTGTTAAGCTTCGGGTTTAATTACAAATGGTAAGACAAAGTCTATTATTTCCATAATAAACTTTGTTAATCGTGACATAATTTCCAAATTATACGTACTTTTGCCTCGGTTTTGCAATGTCGAGATTACAAATATGAGCGAAAGTATCAATCACAATGGTGTTATAGAGAAGATCGACGGCGGTACGGTCTATGTCAGGATCATTCAACAATCGGCTTGCTCCGGGTGCCATGCGAAAAGCATGTGTACGGCATCCGAAAGCAAGGCAAAGGTTATCGAAGTTCCGGACAACTCTGGTAAGTTCCATGTAAATGAAGAAGTCCAGTTATGCGGGCGAAGTTCACTGGGCCTGCAGGCAGTGCTTCTTGCATTTATATTTCCGCTTATAATAGTTTTTGCGACTATTGTAACAGGTACAAGTATGCAATGGGAAGAAACCACATGCGGGTTAACCGGATTACTGCTATTAGTTCCTTATTATTGCATATTATACTTTTTACGCGACAAACTAAAAAAGCGATTCATTTTTACTTTGAAAAAACTTAATTGACAAACATATCATGATTTTAATTGCCGTTATTTCATTAGGAGCGATTGGAGCCATCGGCGCAGTTTTTCTATACGCCGCCTCCAAGAAGTTTGAAGTATACGAAGATCCTCGTATCGCACAAGTACAGGAGGTATTGCCTGGAGCCAATTGCGGAGGTTGTGGATATCCCGGATGCGGTGGTTTTGCTACGGCTTGCGTGAAGGCTGACACTTTGGACGGCCTTCTATGTCCCGTAGGCGGAGCGCCGGTAATGGGAAAAGTTGCCGCCATCCTCGGAAAAGAAGCTGCCAGCGCAGAACCGATGGTAGCCGTTGTTCGTTGCAACGGAACTTGTGCCGCCCGTCCGCGTACAAACCAATACGACGGTGTGAAGAGTTGTGCAATTGCCTCGACCCTGTATGGAGGAGAAACCGGCTGTTCGTTCGGTTGCTTAGGCTATGGCGACTGTGTGGCAGCATGTAACTTCGACGCTATCCACATCAACCTTGAAACAGGACTTCCGAATGTGGACGAGGACAAATGTACTTCATGCGGTGCTTGCGTAAAAGCTTGCCCGAAAAACATCATCGAGCTGCGTAAGAAAGGGCCTAAATCTCGCCGCGTCTTCGTCAGCTGTGTGAACAAAGACAAAGGCGGAGTGGCCAAGAAAGCTTGTGCCAACGCTTGTATCGGTTGTGGCAAATGTGCAAAGGAATGCGCGTTCGAAGCAATCACAGTGGAAAACAACGTGGCTTATATCGATTACACCAAATGCCGCTTATGCCGCAAGTGCGTAGCCGCATGTCCGACCGGTGCCATCCACGAATTGAATTTCCCGCCACGCAAAGAGGCTGCTCCGGCTGTGAACGCTGACAAAGTAAAACCGGCAACAGCTCCGAAACCGGCTGCACCAAAGGCAGATGCGCCGAAGACGGAAGTTCCGAAGGCAGAAGCAAAACCGGAAGCGCCAAAGGCTGAAGCCCCGAAAGAAGAGGCTTCCAAGGCAGAAGTTCCAGTAACAAACGCTACGCCAAAAGCAGAAACTCCAAAAGTTGAAACAAAAGAAGAAACAAATCAAAAATAAAATCTAATAGTATGCTAAGGACATTTCGAATCGGAGGTATACATCCGCCCGAAAATAAATTGTCTGCCGGTAAAAAAATTACCGCGTTAGCTGCTCCTAAGCAGGTAATCATACCGCTTAGCCAGCACATCGGGGCTCCGGCCCAGGCAGTGGTCAAGAAGGGTGATCTGGTTAAAGTAGGAACACTTGTCGCCAAGGCAGGAGGTTTCGTTTCCGCCAACATCCACTCGTCGGTATCCGGTAAAGTAAACAAAATAGATAACGCACTCGACTCAAGCGGCTACAAGCGTCCCGCCATCTACATCGATGTGGAAGGAGACGAATGGGAAGAAACGATCGACCGCAGCGATGCATTGGTAAAAGAATGCACGTTGTCATCCAAAGAGATCGTCGACAAGATTGCAGCAGCCGGTATCGTCGGTTTGGGTGGGGCTACCTTCCCGACACAGGTGAAACTGATGCCGCCTCCCGGAAGCAAAGCTGAGATCATCATCATCAATGCAGTCGAATGTGAACCTTATCTGACCTCCGACCATTCTCTGATGATGGAAAAAGGCGAACAGATATTGGTTGGCGTCACATTGCTGATGAAAGCCGTGAATGTAAGCAAAGCCGTTATCGGCATCGAAAACAATAAACCCGACGCAATCGCCCACTTGACGAAACTGGCGGTAGCCTATCCCGGAATCGAGATCATGCCGCTGAAGGTGCAATATCCGCAAGGGGGTGAAAAGCAGCTGATCGACGCCGTGATCCGTCGCCAGGTAAAGAGCGGTGCCCTGCCTATCTCGACCGGAGCCGTCGTACAGAATGTTGGAACCGCCTACGCCGTCTACGAGGCCGTCCAGAAGAACAAACCGTTGTTCGAACGTGTCGTGACCGTAACAGGAAAGGCCGTTGCCAACCCGTCGAACTTCCTGGTCCGCATGGGTACGCCTATCAACACACTGATCGAGGCAGCCGGTGGCATTCCCGAAAACACGGGTAAGATTATCGGTGGCGGCCCGATGATGGGTAAAGCGTTGGTAAGTGCCGAAGTTCCGGTAACCAAGGGTAGTTCCGGCGTGTTGCTCCTGACAAAAGAAGAATCTGTCCGCAAGCCGATGCAGGACTGTATCCGTTGCGCCAAGTGCGTGAACGTCTGCCCGATGGGGTTGAATCCGGCCTTCCTGATGAAATTCACGATCTATAAGGATTGGGATAAGGCCGAAGCCAACTACATCCAGGACTGTATCGAATGCGGTTCATGCAGTTATACTTGCCCTGCCCACCGTCCGCTGTTAGACCAGATCCGATTGGGCAAAGGCAAAGTTATGGGTATTATTCGTGCAAGAAAGTCATAAAACAAGAGCAATATGGAAAACAAATTATACGTGTCTCCCTCGCCCCACATTCATGGCGGCGACAGCATAAGCAAAAATATGTACGGTGTACTGATTGCCCTTGTTCCGGCTTTCCTGGTATCACTCTACTTTTTCGGACTGGGTGCACTGGTCGTAACCGTAGCTTCGGTTTTCTTCTGCGTCCTGTTCGAATATCTGATTCAGAAGTTCCTGATGAAAAAGGAACCGACCATCTGCGACGGTTCGGCCATCCTGACCGGTGTCTTGCTGGCGTTCAACCTACCGTCAAACCTGCCGATCTGGATCATCGCCATCGGTGCGCTGGCTGCCATCGGTATCGGTAAGATGTCGTTCGGAGGCCTGGGTAACAATATCTTCAACCCGGCACTGACAGGACGTATCTTCCTGCTGATCTCTTTCCCGGCACAAATGACCACCTGGCCTGTTGCCGGACAGTTGACATCTTATACCGATGCAACAACAGGTGCAACCGTTCTTTCACTGATGAACGAAGGGGCACTCGACAAGATGCCGACACTCAGCGACATGCTGGTCGGTAACATGGGCGGAAGCCTTGGTGAAGTCAGTGCATTGGCACTGTTGTTAGGTATGTTCTATATGTTATGGAAGAAGATCATCACCTGGCACGTTCCGGTATCCATCTTCGTTACGGTATTTGTCTTTACAGGTATCATGCATCTGGTGAATCCGGTTCAATATGCAAGCCCGTTCGTCCATCTGTTGTCCGGAGGCCTGATGTTGGGAGCTATCTTCATGGCGACCGACTATGTGACTTCACCGATGAGCAAGAGCGGAATGATTGTCTACGGTGTCGGCATTGGTATCCTGACAACGGTGATCCGTCTGTTCGGTTCTTATCCCGAAGGTATGTCATTTGCCATCTTCATCATGAATGGAGTTACTCCGCTAATCAACAGTTATATGAAACCTAAACATTTCGGAGGAAAATAAGCATGGCAAAACTAAAATCAACATTACCCAATATGTTCCTTTCACTCACGATCATCTGTGTAGTGGCAGGAGCGATATTAGCCGGTGTGAACATGTACACCACCGGCCCGATTGCCGCCACCAAAGCTGCGGCGCTGGAAGCAGCGATCAAAGCAGTCACGCCGGCATTCGACAACAAACCGACAGAAGATGCTTATATGGCTGTTACAGCAGACGGCGATTCGCTGAAAATCTATCCGGCGATGAAAGACGGCAAACTCGTAGGAGCGGCTGTCGAAAGCAATACACAGAAAGGTTTCAGCGGCGAGATCAAAGTGATCGTCGGTTTCGATACCGAAGGCAAACTGTTGAACTACTCCGTACTGCAACATTCCGAAACTCCGGGTCTGGGAGCCAAGATGCAGGAATGGTTCCGCGCAGACAAGAACCACCAAAGCGTATTGGGACGCAAGCTGGCTGACGGCGAACTGAAAGTATCCAAAGATGGCGGTGATGTAGACGCTATCACTGCTGCGACAATCTCCAGCCGTGCATTCCTGAATGCCGTGAACCGCGCCTACAGTGCTTTTTCCGGTGCCGACGGATTGACCGGGGCAACCACATCATCCGATAACACAACTAAAGAAGGAGGAAACGAGAATGAGTAATCTGAAAATATTGATGAACGGTATCATCACAGAGAACCCTACATTCGTATTGCTGTTAGGTATGTGTCCGACACTGGGTACGACTTCTTCGGCACTGAATGGTATGAGTATGGGATTGGCGACCATGTTCGTGTTGATTTGTTCCAACATGGCTATATCCGCATTGAAGAATGTAATCCCCGATATGGTCCGTATCCCCGGATACATTGTCGTAATCGCCACATTCGTAACGGTTGTACAGATGTGCATGGAAGCATTTGTCCCTGCCTTATACGCAAGTTTGGGATTGTTCATTCCGTTGATCGTCGTAAACTGTATCGTTTTGGGACGTGCTGAAGCTTTCGCCGCTAAAAACGGGGTTGTAGCCTCGGCTTTCGACGGGATCGGTATCGGACTCGGCTTTACGATCGCCTTGACACTGTTAGGAGCTATCCGCGAACTGTTGGGAACCGGCAAACTGTTCAACCTGACGATCATGCCGGAACAATTCGGCTCGCTGATTTTCGTCTTGGCTCCGGGTGCTTTCATCGCACTGGGATTCCTTATAGCTATTGTTAATAAACTGCGTAAAGCTTAAAACAAGGTAAGATATGGAATATATATTAATATTTATCGCCGCTGTATTTGTCAACAACGTTGTGTTGTCCCAATTCTTAGGTATATGTCCGTTCCTCGGCGTATCCAAGAAAGTGGATACAGCAATCGGTATGGGAGCAGCCGTTGCATTTGTGCTTACCATTGCGACACTTGTGACTTTCCTCGTGCAAAAATACGTACTGGATGTGTTCGGTCTGGGCTTTATGCAGACCATCAGCTTCATCTTGATTATCGCCGCTCTGGTTCAGATGGTGGAAATCATCCTGAAGAAAGTGTCTCCTGCCCTCTATCAGGCATTGGGAGTATTTCTTCCGCTGATCACGACTAACTGCTGTGTGTTGGGTGTCGCCATCCAAGTAATCCAGAAACAGTATAATTTGTTAGAATCTATAGTATATGCATTCTCCATTGCTATTGGATTTGCGTTAGCTTTGATTATCTTTGCAGGTGTCAGAGAACAATTAGCAATGACAAATGTTCCCGATGGCATGAAAGGAACCCCGATCGCCCTTATCACAGCTGGTCTGCTGGCAATGGCGTTTATGGGATTCTCGGGGATCGTTTAAGATTTAAGATTTATGATTTATGATTTATGGCGACAAGCGATATTTGTTATTATAAATTATAAATCATAAATCATAAATCCTTTCATAAATCATAAATCATAAATTTTCTCTCCTCATGAAACAGAAGATTTTAGTAGCAGGTGGAACTGGTTACATCGGATCACACACCACGGTAGAACTGCAAAACGCAGGTTACGAAGTAGTCATCATCGACGACCTGTCTAACTCCAATATAGAAGTATTGGACGGTATCGAACGCATCACAGGCATCCGTCCTGAATTTATCAAGTTAGACTTGAAAGATAAGGAAGGAACGCGCGAAGCACTGAAAGCTCATCCGGGCATCAAAGGAATCATCTTGTTTGCCGCCAGCAAAGCTGTGGGCGAATCCGTACAGCAACCTTTGAAGTACTATCGTAACAACATTGTGACACTGGTGAACCTGCTGGAACTGATGCCGGAATTCAATATCGAAGGTATTGTTTTCTCATCTTCTTGCACCGTTTACGGACAGCCTGATCCTGAAAATCTGCCTGTAACCGAGAATGCCCCGATCAAACCGGCTACTTCTCCGTATGGAAATACAAAGCAGATCAACGAAGAGATCATCCGCGATACGATCCACGCCGGCGCTCCATTCAAGAGCATCATCCTGCGTTATTTCAACCCGATCGGAGCACACCCGACAGCTGAGATCGGCGAATTGCCAAACGGTGTTCCTCAGAACCTGATCCCGTATCTGACACAAACGGCTATAGGTATCCGCAAAGAGTTGAGCGTATTCGGTGACGACTACGACACGCCTGACGGTTCCTGCATCCGCGATTACATCAATGTCGTAGACCTGGCTAAGGCTCACGTGATCGCTATGGACCGCATGTTGGGTGGCAAATCCTTGGATAACGTCGAAATCTTCAACCTCGGAACCGGTAACGGTGTTTCCGTATTGGAACTGATCAATACATTCGAAGCTGCAACAGGCGTTAAAGTCCCGCACAAGATCGTAGGTCGCCGCGAAGGTGATATCGAAAAGGTTTGGGCCAATCCCGAACGCGCCAATAATGTATTGGGTTGGAAAGCAACTGAAACGTTGGCCGATACTCTGGCTTCTGCCTGGAAATGGCAAAAAAGACTGCGCGAACGCGGTATCATGTAATCGAATTTATCTTCATAAACCAAAAAAGGGAAACATCAGCCGATGTTTCCCTTTTTTGATTTATAAAGGTCCGAAATTTTATTGTCCCAATATATTCTGGATAGCCGAACGCCAGTCTTCTCCATTTTCAGGCTGGTAGGTATGAAAACCGAGCTTCTGTCCTACTTCTATATTTGATTTGGCATCATCGACAAACAACGTTTCGGTGGGAACAAGTGGGGCATCCTCTATCATCCGGTCGAAGATGGCGGCATTCGGTTTCGTCACACCAACTTCATAAGAGGTGTACATCTTATCGAAATAAGCGGATATCGGACGACCGGCAGGAGAAAAGGCTTCGCTTCTCGCCCATGACTGAATGATCGGATTCGTATTGCTTAACAGATAAACTTTATGCTTCTTGCGAAGCTCCAAAAGGAAATCCAACTTGTATTGAGGCACATCGGTAATAAAACCCATCCAGGCATACTTGATCTCATCATAAGTGAGTTGCTTGCCGGTATGCTCGCATAATTTCCGGCAGAAGGTTTCGAGATCAATCTTTCCGTTCTCCACTTCCAGGAAAAAACCTTTCTGTTCATACGGATCGAGCAGTTGCTTTGCATCCTTCACTCCGATCTCTTCAAAACGGCGTACAGCCTGACCATGATCCAGGTCAATCAATACGCCTCCCAAGTCAAATACAACATTTCTGATTATTTCCATATCCATTGTTTATACTCACAAACTTACACAAAAATGCCCGAACAGGCAAGTAAAAAAGATGAAGGTCGCACCAACCTGTCCGGGCTTGTGAATATATATAAACTCCTTTTATTCGAGTTTATGAATAACGAGACCGGAACGCAGTTTCGGTTCGAACCATGTTGTCTTGGGCGGCATGATGTTGCCGGTATCGGCTATGTCCATCAGTTGCTTCATAGTGACAGGATAAAGAGCCAGTGCCACTTTCATTTCGCCACTGTCCACACGGCGTTTCAATTCTCCCAAACCCCGGATACCACCGACAAAATCGATACGTTTATCCGTACGAAGATCTTTTATACCTAAAATTTCATCCAAAATCAAATTGGAAGAGATTGTCACATCCAAAACACCGATCGGATCGTTATCATTGTATGTGCCTTGTTTGGCCGTCAAAGAATACCATTTTCCTCCCAAATAGAGAGAGAAGTTATGCAAAGCAGCCGGTTTATAAATATCCGTTCCTTTTTCTTCCACGATGAAATTCTTTCCCAATTTACTCAGGAATTCATCTTCCGACAAGCCGTTCAAGTCTTTCACCACACGGTTGTAATCGATAATCGTCAATTGGTTTGCCGGGAAACAGACTGCCATAAAATAGTTATATTCCTCGTCACCTTTATGAGATGCATTCTGTTTGGCTTTCTCCGCACCTACCAACGCAGCAGCAGCAGAACGATGATGGCCATCGGCTATATACAAGGAAGGCATTTCAGCGAACAGTTCCGTGATGCGGGCAATATCTGCCGGCTCGTCGATGATCCAGAACGTATGGCCGAAACCATCGTCTTTCGCAACAAAGTCATATTCAGGCGTACGGGAAGTATATTTGGCGACAATCTTATCCAACTCGGCATTATCGGGATAAGCAAAGAAAACCGGTTCGATATTGGCATTGTTCACCCGGACATGTTTCATGCGGTCCTCTTCCTTGTCACGCCGTGTCAGTTCATGTTTCTTGATAACGCCATTCATATAATCGGGCACATAAGCACCGACAACCAAACCATATTGCGTCTTGCCGTTCATGGTCTGGGCATATACATAATAACATTCTTTCTTATCCTGTACCAACCAGCCTTTTTCCTGGAACATCTGGAAATTGGCGGCTGCTTTCAGATAAACGGCAGGATCATGCTCATCTGTCCCGACCGGAAAAGCGATCTCCGGTTTAATGATATGATAAAGAGATTTATCGTTGCCTTTTGCTTCTTCACGTGCCTCCTCGGAGTTTAACACATCGTAAGGACGGGAAGCCACTTGTTCGATCAGTTCTTTAGGAGGACGGATTCCTTTAAAGGGTTTAATTCGTGCCATGATATTTTATGATTTATGATTTATGATTTATGATTTATGATTTATGGAGCTTATTTTTAGAGGTAAGGATTATGGATACGAGGATTTTCCTTAATTCCTGACAATCACAATATAAAGAATCAAACTGTGATTGGGATAAATAATCCGTTTTCTCTAATATCGTCAACCAATAAATCGTTTCGTTCGTTTCCTTTTGGGATATTGCCAACTTATGAATAAAATCTGACGAAGATTCCGCAGAAAGAGCTTCGCTTATATTCGCTCCAACCGAAGTCCCGCAACGCAAAAGTTGCTTACTTATAATGAATTCTTTCTTCTCTCCTGTCAAATACTTATATACATTAACAATCCGAATCGCAAACAACAAGGCTTTCTCATAGGTCGGGTTTTGCTCCATAAATCATAAATTATAAATCATAAATCTATTTATTTACTCTGAACTTTTCACATCCATCTTTCAGGAAGCCTTCGATCTGCTTGGCTGCGGCAATACCGGCATTGATATTGGCTTCGGCAGTCTGAGCGCCCATCTTTTTAGGTGTGGAGAAATAGCGGCCGGCAAATTTGGCGGCAAATTCTTCGTTGGCTACGGGCATAATATCGGTTACATATTTCAAGTCCGTGCGTTCTTCCATCAACTTGATCAGTTCGGCTTCGTTGATCACTTCCTTACGGGCCGTATTGACCAGCAGGCCGCCTTTCGGCATCTTGCCGACCAGAGCGTAATTGATGGAATTTTTTGTTTCGGCAGTAGCCGGGATATGCAAAGAAACGACATCGCAAGTAGCATAGAGTTCTTCCGGTGAAGCTACCGGTTTCACCCCATCCGCTTCAATTGCCGAAGCCGGGCAGAAAGCATCGAATGCATAGATTTCCATTCCGAAACCTTTCGCGATACGGGCCACATTGCGGCCAACGTTGCCATAGGCGTGGATACCCAGTTTCTTTCCTTTCAATTCCGTTCCGGATGTTCCGTTATAGAAGTTGCGGACAGCCATCACCATCATTCCGAAAGCCAATTCGGCAACAGCATTGGAGTTCTGCCCCGGTGTATTCATCACACAGACATTATGCGCTGTCGCAGCTGCCAGATCGACATTATCGTAACCGGCTCCGGCACGAACCACAATCTTCAACTGCTTGGCAGCATCCAGCACTTCGGCATCGATCACGTCACTGCGGATAATAATTGCATCCACATCTTTGACAGCCTCCAGCAGTTTAGCCTTCTCGCCATATTTTTCCAGCAGGATCAGTTCATCACCTGCACCTTCCACTACTTCGCGGATACCTTTCACAGCTATCGCTGCGAAAGGTTTATCTGTTGCCACTAATATCTTTGCCATAATCAATGCTGTCTTTCAAAATCTTTCATACATGCAACCAAAGCTTCAACACTGCTCTTCGGCATAGCGTTGTACAGAGAGGCACGGAAACCACCGACAGAACGGTGTCCCTTGATACCGACCATACCTGCAGCCGCAGCAAATTTGCTGAATTCGTCTTCCAGTTCCTTATATTCGTCATTCATCACGAAACATACATTCATGATAGAACGGTCTTCGGCAACGACAGTTCCTCTAAACAACTTGTTGCGGTCGATTTCATCATACAGGATAGCGGCATTTTCCACATCTTTCTTTTCCATAGCAGCAACACCGCCTTGTTCCTTATACCATTTCAATGTCTGCAAAGCGGCATAGATAGGCAGCACGGGAGGAGTGTTAAACATGGAATCCTTGTCGATATGAGTCTTGTAGTTCAACATCGTCGGGATCGGACGGTCCACATGGCCCAAAGCATCCACACGTACGATAGCCAATGTCACGCCGGCAGGAGCCAGGTTCTTTTGTGCACCGGCATAGATAATATCATATTTGGACACATCGATCGGACGGGAGAAAATATCGGACGACATATCGGCAACCAAACGTTGTTTCACATCCGGATCTTTGCGAGTTTCCGTTCCGTAAATCGTATTATTGGTCGTAATGTGGAAATAATCCGCATCGTCGGCAATCGTATAATCTTTCGGAATATATGTATAGTTCTTATCTTTGGAAGATGCTACGACCTCGACATCCCCGAACAGTTTTGCTTCCTTGATGGCTTTGGATGACCAAGTACCGGTATCTAAATAAGAAGCTTTCTTATTCAAGAGATTGTAAGGCACCATACAGAACTGCAAACTTGCACCTCCACCCAAGAAAACGACCTCATAACCAGCAGGAATATCCAGCAATTCTTTGATCAGCGCACGCGCTTCATCGTTCACGGCAATGAATTCTTTACTTCTGTGAGAGATTTCAAGAAGAGATAAATCCATACCCGCAAAATTCTCTACTGCAGCAGCCGTATTTTTAATTGTATACTCGCTCAAGATAGAGGGACCTGCATAAAAATTGTGCTTCTTCATACCAATGTCTTTTTAATGTTAATATAATTCAAGTAACTAATTTTCTAAAAACAGGCGACTAATGTACAAAATAAATTGTCAAATATCAATTGTCAATTCTAATACCGATCCCCCCACAAACGTCTCATTTGTTCAATTAGTTTGTGTTCGGACGGATTTTCCTGTCCTTTCCACAGTCGCTCGTTCAAAATCTCCTTTGGAAGGAATTCTTGTTTGACAAAATGATTTTCATAATCATGCGCATATTTGTAATCTTTTCCGTAATTCAACTCCGCCATCAACTTTGTCGGTGCATTTCGCAAATGAAGGGGAACAGGCAGATTGCCTGTACGGTTCACCAGCTCCAACGCATCATTAATCGCCATATAAGCCGAATTACTTTTAGGACTGCATGCCAGATAAACGGTTGTTTCCGCCAAAATGATCCGTCCTTCAGGCCAGCCGATTTTCTTCAAGGCATCAAAACAAGCATTCGCCAACAACAGAGCATTCGGGTTTGCTAACCCGATATCTTCCGATGCTGAAATAACCAGACGGCGGGCTATGAATTCCGGGTCTTCACCACCGGCAACCATACGTGCTAACCAATAGACGGCAGCGTCAGGATCACTTCCGCGAATGGATTTGATGAAAGCGGATATGATGTCATAATGCATCTCCCCTCCTTTATCGTACGCCGCCGGATTTTCCTGCAAGCGCTCCACCACCTTTTCATCTGTTATTTCAATCTTTTCATTTCCTTCTTCTGCAGCGACAACGAGTTCCAGTATATTCAGCAGTTTTCGCGCATCGCCTCCGGAATAACGCAACATGGCGTCTGTCTCGGCCAGCACGATATTCATATCCTTCAATACGACATCTTCCGTAACCGCCTTATTCAACAATGTTAACAGATCCGCTTTCTCCAACGACTTCAAGACATATACCTGACAACGGGAAAGCAACGGACGGATGACCTCGAACGAAGGATTTTCCGTCGTGGCACCGATCAAGGTTACCACACCTGTTTCCACTGCGTTGAGCAAGGAATCCTGCTGCGACTTGCTGAAGCGATGTATTTCGTCAATAAACAGGATCGGCGAAACGGTATTGAAAAAGCGGTTGCTTTTGGCCTTTTCTATTACATCCCGTACATCTTTCACTCCTGAACTAATCGCGCTCAACGTATAGAACGGAGCTTCCAGTTTATTCGAAATAATCTGCGCCAGCGTAGTCTTTCCTACTCCCGGAGGTCCCCACAATATAAAAGAAGGGACACGGCCCGCATCAATCATCTTCCTAAGAACAGCCCCCGGCCCTACCAGGTGTTTCTGCCCGATATAATCGTCCAACGTTTTCGGACGTAATCTCTCTGCTAACGGTTGACTCATCATGCCAACAAAAGTCGCATATTTTATTTACTTTTCAAAGCATAAATACAGTAAAAATTCAAGGCTATTTTAATGTTTGACAACAGAAAAATATGATAAAAAGTAAGCACACACAGCTCCACACAGCCTTTCAAACCTAAACCAAGTATCATTTTGTCATATTTATTCTTCCGA
>UMLO01029032.1_pt1 | contig 13883 bp, 9 predicted proteins | sample 1966551 | NCBI WGS metagenome assembly UMLO01 (sample SAMEA4836201, study PRJEB28245) | human gut metagenome | biome: gut microbiome; material: fecal sample | place: Denmark | collected 2008
TGTCTCATCTTTGGCAAGCGGAACCACGATCCTGGAAATCATATCACCGGTATCCAGACCGGTTCCCATCTGCATAATGGTAACGCCGGATTCTTTTTCACCGTCGATCACCGCCTGCTGGATCGGTGCAGCTCCACGATATTTAGGAAGCAGAGACGCATGGATATTGATACATCCGAATCTCGGCATATCCAGGATGCTCTTTGGAATGATCTGCCCGAATGCCGCAACAATGATGATGTCCGGTGCAAGATTTTTCAGTTCTTCCACAAATTCAGGATCTCTTACCTTCACCGGCTGCAGTACCGGGATCCCGTGTTTCAGTGCTTCTTCTTTTACAGGAGTAGGCATCATAGTTTTGCCTCTGCCCTTCGGTTTGTCCGGCTGTGTGATCACAGCCTCCACTTCATATCCGTTCTCTGCCAGTGCTGCAAGAGGCGCCACCGCAAAGTCCGGAGTTCCCATATAAATAATCTTCATAGTATCCCGCCTTTAGTCTTCTTCATCATAAGTTACCTTGTGAAGTTCTCCCTCCACAAGTTCTGTATACATTTTTCCATCCAGATGGTCAATCTCATGACAGAACGCTCTTGCCAGAAGGCCCTCTCCCTCGTAGATCTGTTCGTTCATATTTACATCAAGTGCTTTTACCTTCACATAGTTCGGACGTGTTACCTGTCCTGCCATTCCCGGAACGCTCAGGCATCCCTCGTCACCGGTCTGCTCGCCGCTTGTCTCAAGGATCTCCGGATTGATCAGCACGATCGGGCCCTCACCTACATCGATGACAACGATACGTTTCAGAATTCCTACCTGTGGTGCAGCGAGGCCAACACCCATTGCATCATACATGGTATCCAGCATATCTGTGATCAGTTCCCCGATCCTCGGTGTCATTTTGTCTACTGTCCGGGATTTTTTTGTCAGTACAGAATCCCCCTGTACACGGATTGTTCTAAGTGCCATTTTTCTTCTCCTTTAATTCATATCAAATTGAATGTATATTTTCCGGAATCCGGAATTTATCTCTATATATTTCTCCAGCTTCTCTCTGACTGCTGTGAGAAAGCAGATATCCCTGTGCTTCAGATGGATCACCTGACGATAAACATCCTTTACCTTACCTACCGATGCAGCTGCAGGTCCGATCATGTGAAGCTCTTCCTTCGGACTTACCCTGCGGATAAAAACTTCTATATAATACATGGCATTTTTCAGAAGTTCTTCATCCTGGCAGGCGCCAAAAACAGTCATCATATGGGCTGCCGGCGGATAGTCCAGAAGCATCCGATACCCCATTTCTTCTTTATAAAATTTCTTATAATCCTGAATAGCCGCAGCCTGGATACTGTAATGCTCCGGCTGATATGTCTGGATCACCGCCTGCCCCGGCCGATTCCCTCTGCCGGAACGTCCAACTGCCTGAGTCAGAAGCTGGAATGTACGCTCCCCGCAGTGATAGTCATCCATATTCAGCGAAAGATCTGCTGCAATCACTCCTACCAGAGTCACATTCGGAAAATCATGTCCCTTGACGATCATCTGGGTCCCCACCAGAATATCTGCCTCATGCTTTGCAAAAGAAGCCAGGATCTTCTCATAGCTGTCCTTGGTCCTTGTGGTATCAAAATCCATTCGAAGTACCCTGGCTTTCGGGAATTCTTTTTCAATGACCTTCTCGATCTGCTGGGTTCCTGCCTTAAATCCGCCAATGTGCGGTGAACCACAGGACGGACAGATTTCCGGTTTCACAGTCTCATAGCCGCAATAATGACAGATCAGACGATTGCCATTGTGTTCACTTAGAGATACATCACAGTGGGGACATTTCATAACGTGACCGCAGGCTCTGCAGGAAACAAAGCCCGCATATCCTCTCCGGTTCAGAAACAGCATGGCCTGTTCTCTTCTTTCAAGGACCTGCTCCAGATCCCTCTTCAGCTCCAGACTCAGTACCGAGCGGTTTCCTTTCTTTAATTCTTCCCGAAGATCCACGATTGATACCTGTGGAAGAGGCCTTTCCTCATAACGTGCGTTTAACTTTACCAGAAGATATTCTCCGTCACAGGCATGACTGTAGGCTTCTAATGACGGAGTGGCTGATCCCATGACCACACGGGCATGTTCCATTCGTGCCCTCTCAATGGCAGTCTCACGTGCATGGTACCTTGGCGTATTCTCACTTTTGTAGGTGGGTTCATGCTCTTCGTCGATAACGATCAGTCCCAGATCTGAAAACGGTGTGAACAGTGCGGATCTGGGTCCTACCATCACCTGGATCTCACCACGTTTTGCTCTTTTGAACTGATCATAACGTTCTCCCTGGGAAAGTCTGGAATTCAGAACCGAAACCTTATCTCCGAACATGGCATAAAAGCGCCTAACTGTCTGATAAGTAAGCGCGATCTCAGGGATCAGCACGATCGCCTGTTTTCCCTCCTCCAGTACCTTCTGGATCAGGCGCATATAAACCTGGGTCTTTCCACTTCCGGTCACTCCGAAAAGAAGTGCAGGCCTTGGGTCCGGCTCCTGCCATTCCCGAAAGATCTGCTCTGCCGCCAAAAGCTGTTCCTGGTTCAGACTCAGCTCCATGTTCTCCTTCACCAGGCCGATCCCCTCGGGAATGCGATACATTTCCTGACTTTCAATAGTTATCAGACCTTTTTTTTCAAAAAAATCAAGGACGGAAATGCCGGCTCCAAGCTCTTTGGAGGCATAGGTATAATCCAGGCTCCCGGCCTCCAGGATTGCCCGAAGGAACCGCTCACGTGCTTTAAAGCGGCTGCCTTCCAGCTTGCCAAGAAGTGCCTGCCCCTCTTCCTTTTTCCCTGTAAAAAGGATCAGTCTTTTCTCTTTTGCACGGACCTTGTCTTTTACAGGCAGAACTGTTTTCAGTGCCTGGATCATGGTGGAGCCATAGGTCTCCTTCATCCAGGCCGCAAGTGCGATCAGCCGGGATTCTGTTGTCTCACTGTCTGTGGACACTCCCCGGATCTCCTTGAGCTTTGACGCATCATATTTTGCCGTTCCGGAGATCCCGGTCACATAGCCTTTCCGAAGGGTATTTCCCTTTCCGAAAGGCACTGTGACCACAACTCCAGGTTTTATTGCCTGCACCAGTTCCTCAGGTACACGATACTGAAAATCCCGGTCCAGCTTTTCATGAGAAATATCAATGATCACATCTGCATAGATCATCCATTTACGCTTTCTGATCTTCTTCCAGGATCTCCCGGATCAGTACACGCTCATCCATGGGATATTTCTTACCCTTGATCTCCTGATAATCCTCATGGCCCTTTCCGGCAAGGACGATGATATCTCCCGGCTCACCGTGATGGATCGCGTAGGCGATCGCCTCTTTACGATCCGGGATCTCTACATATTTTCCATCTGTTTTTGCCATTCCGATCTTGATATCATCGATGATGGCCTGTGGATCCTCATCTCGCGGATTATCTGAAGTAATGATGGTCAGATCTGCCATCTTTCCTGAAACCTCACCCATCTCATAACGGCGCAGCTTGGAACGGTTTCCGCCACAGCCAAACAGGCATACCAGTCTGTGCGGATCATATTCCTTCAGTGTTCCGAGAAGGCTCTCCAGCGCCATGGCATTATGTGCGTAATCGATCATCAGTGTGAATTCGTCAGATACCTTGATCATCTCAATACGGCCTTTGACCCTGGCCACCTTCAGAGCTTTGATGATATTCTCCTCGGATACCTTAAAATGGCGGCAGATGGCAATGGCAGTCAGAGAATTGTAAATGCTGAACTTACCTGGAATATCGATCTCCACAGGAAAATCCATAAGTCCCTTAACATGATAGGAAATTCCCAGATACCCCTTTCTTCCAACGAGTCTGGCGCCCTCTGCACGGAGATCTGCTTTTTCGGAAAATCCATAGGTTTCAAGTTTACAGGTGTGGCCTTCGATAATGCGGTCAAAGTGTTCATCGTCACGATTTACGATACCAACCTTACACTGTCTGAGAAGCATGGATTTGCAGTGCAGATAATCATCAAAGTCCTTGTGCTCATTCGGTCCGATATGATCTGGTTCAATATTTGTGAAAATTCCAAAATCAAACACAAATCCCTGGGTTCTGTGAAGCATCAGTCCCTGTGAGGAAACCTCCATAACGACCGCATCGCAGCCTGCTTCTACCATATCATGAAAATATTTCTGTACCATATAGGATTCCGGTGTCGTGTTGGCTGCCGGGATATGCTTCTCCCCGATAACAGCCTCGATGGTTCCGATCAGACCAACCTTATATCCGGCATTCTCAAGGATCGATTTCACCATATAGGTTGTAGTTGTTTTTCCTTTGGTTCCGGTGATACCGATGGTTTTGAGCTTTTCTGCCGGATGTCCGAACCATGCTGCTGAAATAAAAGCCATGGCGTAACGGGTATCCTCTACCTGGATCACTGTCACATCCTCCGGTGCCTCCACCGCTTCTTCCACGATGAGTGTCTTCGCACCCTTTGCCACAACATCAGGTATAAATTTATGTCCATCCACGACCGCACCTCTGATGCAGATAAAAAGGCTCCCTTCTTCTACTTTGCGGGAATCATATACAACAGAAGAAACCTCCTGCTCTGTACTTCCCTGAAGGCATTTGTATTCAAGATGTTCCAATAAGGATAAAAGATTCATTTTTCTCCTCCATCTTCCCTTTTTCCGGTCTGACGGGCAGCACACCGGAGGCGGGAAATATACTGTTCTTATTTTCTGTACATACCATATAGAATAGCACACCTCCCCCCTGTTTTCAACGTTTCTTTGAGGTACGGCCGCCTTGTAAAATATCAGCTTGTTACTGTTCACTCCGTTCTCAGTAACATCAGCTTTTTCCATAAATATCCGCATATTTTTTCCGGAGCCAGATGCTGCCCAGCACAGTCACCAAAGCTGTCACTGCCAGAAGCGTCCACAAATCCCTCCTGGTATCATCTCCGGTCTTCGGATGTGTGGACGCAGTTCTTGCCATCTGTATCTGACCGGAAGCCGGACCCTGGTCATCTCCCTGCAAAGGCAGCCCTTCTTCCGGCGTAATAGCCACCTCTCCTTTTACCATGACAGAAGCGGAGGCCTCCATCAATCGCTCTCCGGTTTCCTGGCTTGTGACCGTTACCTGGTTAAAAAGCTTCTGATCCGCTGTTTTTCCCGGGATCTTCACCACAGCCTGAAGAGAAACTGCCTCTCCTGGCGGGATCTGTTGGATCATTGCCTTTGTACGGCTGCTGTTGAGCGTTACACCTTCCTGCTCCAGAAACTGTGCATGGATCCCTGCTGCCTGAAAGCGCTCCGTTCCCACAACCGAATGAAGCGTTTTTTCACCGGTATTCACGATACAGATCTGATAGGTCACAGTCTCACCCGGTGCAGCGGTTTCTTTGTCTGCAGTTTTCTTTACAGAAAGATCCGCCTTCAGTGCCTCCAGACCATTTATAGTGGAGGCGTTCTTCCTGATCACCTCATCCGGTCTGTCCTTCACCCTGGCCTCTGCTTCCACCTGGTGCTCCAGATCTTTTTCCTGTTCATCCAGAAGGGGCGCCTGTACATAAAAGTTCCTGCTCTCTCCGGCTTTTAATTCTGCAAATTCCGCCACAGCTCCTTCTGTCAGAAGGCCTTCTGCATCTTCCCACAGCTGCCGGATCTTAGGGCAGGAAAGGCTGCTGGTCAGACGGATATCTGCAAGATCCAGCTTTCCGGTATTAGCGATCTCCACCTGATAACGGATGGTCTGCCCTGCTTTCATTTTTTCATTCTGTGCAATTACCGACAATTCCATATCAGCCTCAGCAGCCTCCACGTCCAGCATAGGCGAGATCCCCTCTGCGATCACCAGCTCTTCCCCGTTTTCTTCTGTCATGAGAAAGGTTCCCGCACCGGTACAGTCCTTCTGAAGCGGTTCCTCCTGAGTCACAGGATAACTGCTTTTCTCTGCCGGAAAACGGTATTCCTGACGCAGGATCAGCGGAATCCGGAAAAAGATCTCATCCTGCCCGTTCTGCTCCACGTTCAGCACGCTTTCCAGCTTTGTGATCTCTGTATCTTCACCGCTCTGGCTCCTTACAGAAATCTGCTGTGCAGCCATATTTTTCGGGACAGAATCCGTTTCCGGAACAAAATACTCCGAAATATACGTGACCAGCGTCAGCTTTTGCGTCTCCTCAGACTCACTTTTCTCTTCATTCCCTACATTTTCCCCTCCGGTCGACGTTCCTTCCGGTGTGAGCGGACCCGTTTTCTCCTGCTCTTCATCCTCCGGCTGTACTGTTTCCCCGGATGCCAGCTGCTCCACGTGCTCATATCCTTCCTCCATTTCTATTCCGATTCCTTCCCCAACCTTATCCACCGGCAATTCCTGTTCTGCCTTCTCTTCCTGCTGCAAGTCATCCTCAACCTTTGAAAGTTCCTGTTCTGGCTCTTCTTCCTGCTGCAAGTCATCCTCCGGCAGCTCCTGCTCTGGCTCCTTTTCCTGCTGCCAATCATCCTCCGGCAGCTCCTGCTCTGGCTCCTTTTCCTGCTGCCAATCATCCTCTGGCAGCTCCTGCTCTATCTCTTCTTCCTGCTCCACCGATGAATCTTCAATCTTCTGAAGTTCATCGTCCCACTTCTCATTTTTCTTCTTATCCTCCGAAAACCTTCTCCCGGACAGCCATTCATTCAGGCCACGAATCCGGATCCCAAGCTCCGCCTGTCCGGATTCTATGTCTTTCCAGAACACACTCTGATCGATAAACGGTGCCTGTCCCGGCAAAAAATCTGCTCCCAGAGTCAGCTTCGGTTCTATTGTTCCCCCCAGCATGGCTCCTGCCAGCACTGTCACAATTCCGGCTTTCTTCATCTGTTTCCATATTCTGTTTTTCATGGCTTTTCCTCATTTCTGCCTGATCTGGCATTTCTTATACACATGTTTTTTTTACAGAAACTTACTTTTCCACAGACAAAGGCATCCCTCCCCGGCAAATGGTGCATGATCAATGTTTTTTTCGATAAAATAAAATGGATTTCTGCATCGAAACGATGCGTGAACAGATCCCGCAGAATGCAGGATCAAGACTTTTTCAATGTATCACATTTTCAGACCATGCGCAACCGGATATAAAAATTATAAAGTTTGTTTAAACTTTCTTTATAAATTTTCCATTTCTTTTAGATTAACGACATATTTTAAACATATTTTCTCTATATAATAGGTGTTGGATAGATGAAAAACCACTCTCTATCTCCCCCCTCAAAAAATAGTAGGAAGCAAACCGTCTGACTGGATCAGGCGGTTTTTCCTGTCTCGGAAAACACTCGATTTTCTATTGCATTTCCCACATAGGTCTTTTATAATAAAATATAATACTCGTGCATCGTTTTCGATGTACTCGTTACTGAATACAGTAACTGATTTCATTCCAATTTTTAAGAGAAACGAGGTATTTCCTATGAGCGAAAAAACCGTAGTAGTTGCATTAGGCCACCGGGCACTTGGCACCACACTTCCAGAGCAAAAAACAGCTACAAAACTCGCAGCGAAGGTAATCGCAGATCTGGTAGAGGAGGGAACCCGCGTAGTGATCTCCCACAGCAACGGTCCGCAGGTAGGGATGATCCACACCGCAATGAATGAATTCGGTAAGGCACATCCTGATTATACATTTGCACCAATGTCCGTATGTTCCGCCATGAGCCAGGGTTATATCGGCTATGACCTTCAGAACGCCATCCGTGCTGAGCTTATCTCCAGAGGGATCTACAAACCGGTCAGCACAGTTCTGACACAGGTTGTCATCGATCCATACGATGAAGCATTTGCAGAGCCGGAGAAGATCATTGGACGTGTTCTTAACGCAGAAGAGGCCGAGGCTGAAGAAGAAAAAGGAAACTTTGTCACAAAGGTGGGCGAGGGTCAGTACAGACGTATCCTTGCAGCACCGAAGCCACAGAAGATCGTAGAGATTGAAACCGTAAAGGTCCTCTCTGCAGCAGAGCAGATCGTCATTGCTGCAGGCGGCGGCGGAATCCCGGTTCTTGAGCAGGGAACTCAGCTGAATGGTGCCAGCGCCATCATCGAGAAAGACCTGGCAGCAGGACTTCTTGCAGAAGAACTGAACGCTGACACTCTGATGATCCTTACAAGCGTCGAGAAAGTAAGCCTTGACCATAATACGGATCACGAATCTTATCTGGATACTATTTCCACAGAAGATGCCAAGAAATATATTGCCGGCAAACAGTTTGCGGCAGGCTCCATGCTTCCTAAGATCGAAGCAGGTGTTTCCTTCGTGGAGAAGGGAACCGGACGCCGTACCATCATCACAGACATGGCCCATGCAAAAGACGGCTACCGTGAGAAGACCGGAACTATCATTAAATGATCATTTTACGGACTCAGAATACAAAGTGAACTATAAAATTTCACTTTACATAAAAATATCCCGCAGACGGCTGCTGGTCTTACCGGCAGCTCTGCGGGATATTTTTATATTGTCTGGCTGTCCGATCACTGTTCCACAGTTGATCGGACAGCTAGCATTTACATAGATTTTCGCTCAGCGATCTCAGCCATCTTCGCCTCATTCAGGCGGGTATCTCCATGGACACGGCTGTAGGAAAGATATCCGTTCATACGGTCGATCTTGGTCAGATTTCTGGAACCGCAGACAGGGCATACATCCATCTCCAGTTCCTCATGACCACAATCGTCACAGTATGCAAGAGAAAGGTTCACTCCCTCATAATATCCCAGATCCATGGCTCTGCGGATCAGTGTACGGATAGCTTCCTTATTGTAGCCGATCGGATAACGTACATACTGAATCTTACCTCCATTGCAGAGTTCCCAGAAACGTCCCTCCAGATCCTGTTTCTCGATCGGAGTTACATCCTCTGTTACATGGCAGTGGAAGCTGTTGCTCACATATGGTCTGTCAGAAACGCCCTCAATGATTCCATACATCTTACGGAACTGCTCTACCTGCAGGCCACAAAGACTCTCTGCCGGTGTTCCGTAGATCGCATAAAGATAACCATCTTCCTTCTTGTACTGATTTACCTTGTCATTGATATATTTCAGGACCTCCAGAGCAAACGCCCCATCCTCGGCAATGGATTTGCCATTGTAAAGTTCCTGAAGCTCATTTAACGCTGTGATACCGAAGGAAGCTGTCATAGGCTTCAGGATCTTGCCAATCTTTTCATTCGGTTTCAGATGTCCGCCGTAGAAACCGCCTTCACAATATGCAAGCGGGTTGGTGGATGCACGCATCTGTCCCAGATATTCGTAAGTGCGGATGTGCAGGTTACGGATCATTTCCAGATAGAAATCCAGAACCTCATAAAAATCTCTGCTCTCCGCTCTGGCCTTTGCAAGGATCATCGGAAGATGAAGGCTTACCGCACCAATGTTAAAACGTCCCACAAAAACAGGCGTATCATTCTCATCCGCCGGCTCCATACCGCCACGCTCATACCACGGACTTAAGAAAGCACGGCATCCCATCGGGCTGATGACCTTCTTGTATTTCCTGTACATACTGGAAATATAGCCTGCGCCGGACATAGACAGCCAGTCCGGATACATGGTTTTGGAGGAACACTCCACACCAGCCTCAAAAATATCCTCACAGCACTTTCCTGGACCATGGATCTCTTTGTCATAAAGGAATACGATCTTCGGGAAAAGTACCGGTTTCTTGTGTCCGGCCTTACCCTGTCCTCCCTGATGGACCTCAAGAAGGGAAATCGTACACATCTTCTCAAACTGCTCGGTTCCGAGACCAAGTGTCACCGTAACAAACGGATAATCACCTCTGGAAGAACCGACGGTATTCAGCTTGTACTCAATTCCCTGCCAGCCCTGGTCATAATCCCTGCGGACCTTATCAAGAGCATACTCAATAGCTCTCTCCTCACGGCCACTCCAGCTCTCGTCCGAGTATTTCATAAATTCGGAAATATATTTATCATAGCTCTTCTTTGCATACGGTGCCAGGATCTTATCAACCTCCGGCACTGTAAAGCCACCATACTGCTGTGCTGCTGTACTGAGAATGATATCCCCCATAACATCAAAGGCTGTATCCAGAGTCTTCGGCTCGTTATACCAGACATTACCCATCTCAAAACCGCCACTTAAAACAGCTGCCACATCGAACAGACAGCAATTCATGGTATCCAGACGTGCAGACTGGTCATGAATATAAATGTAGCCGTCCTTACATGCCTGAAGCTCATTACGGTTCATAAAAAACTTCCGATAGAGTTCCTTGTTCAGCTCATTAAAGATCAGGCTTCGTTTCGTGGCAACAAGGGCGCTGTCTGTATTGGCATTACTTTTATCACCGATATAACGGATCGCCTGACTCTTGGTATAGACATCATCCATCATATGGATAAAATCCAGCTTGTAATTCCGATAATCACGGTAGCTCTTGGCAACTGCCGGATTCACACGCTCCAGAGCCCCCTCCACGATATTGTGCATCTCCTGGATCTCAATCTCATTCTTTCCAAGGGAATCCGCATGCTCCTGGGCAAAACGGCAGATAAAATCCTTCTCCTCGTCTGAAAAAGTATAAAGAATACGCTCTGCGGATTTGTTCACGGCAGCCACGATCTTCTGCGGATTAAACTCCTCTCTTGTCCCGTCTTTCTTGATCACATATAACATTGCTCATCCCTCCCTGTGCTATATATAAGTCGCTATGCAAAATACTATATATAGTACCTATATCTTCTATATATTGTTTTTCATCTATATGTTGTGCTAGGCATGAGTATAACACAGCTGAGGAGAAAAGAAAAGGGATATTTCTGTATACACGAAAATACAGACACTTAGCACTGCCTGATCTCACTGCAGAAATATTCTCACAAATTTGTTCCGATCCAGTCTGCAAGAAAATCCCATAATTTTGGAAGCAGAATGGCCAGTGTCACTATAAACCATATGATCCAGCCTGCCCCGCTGCTTTTCTGATCTTTTTTTTGCTGTTTTTTTCCCTGTTCTAAAACTTCTGCACGATTTCTGCCCACCGTTGTTTTATTCCTGGTATTAACTGCCGCTGCAGTCTTACGTCCGGCTGCTGCACCTGTATTCCGGCTTCTGGTTAGATTCCGATTCAAATCGGTATTGCGGCTTGCATTCGTATTCCGATTTATGTTTGTATTCCGGTTTGCGTTCGTATTCCGGTTTACGTTTCCGTTATGTTGTGTTGTTTGATCAGCATCCTGTCCATACTGCCGCATCATATCCCGCACTTTGGCGGAAGCATGTTTATAATGTATCTCCCGGGGCTCATTCAAATGATATAACACCTCATCATTTCTGTAAGGCATCCCACATAATGAACACCTGCCATTTACAACCTTACCCCCACAAACCTGACACCTTTGACCTGCCATAAGCTCCCTCCATTCTATCCGTCAAAACGGATATTTATATTTCCGTCGTAAACATAAGCATTCTTTTTTCAGTATATCACACCAAGCATTTAATACCCAGCATTTTTCTACGATACCCCAAAAGACTTCCCCTCTCATTATATTGCCACTCCACCCATTTTCTGCTATAATACCCCACAGAGCAATAAGCCTAAAAATCATCAGGAGGAGCCGATAATGAATACAATCACAATCCCCGCAACCTATCATGCAGACCTGAACCTCCATGACACACAGATTGCGATCAAAACAGTAAAAGATTTCTTCCAGCAGACACTCTCACAGAAGCTGAACCTTCTTCGAGTATCCGCTCCAACATTTGTAGCACCGGAATCCGGCCTTAATGACAACCTTAATGGTGTAGAGCGCCCGGTAAGCTTTGATATCAAGGCTATCGAAGGAAGCAACGCCGAAATCGTACACTCCCTTGCCAAATGGAAACGCTACGCACTGAAAAAATACGGATTTTCTCACGGAGAAGGTCTTTACACAGATATGGTAGCCATCCGCCGGGATGAAGATCTGGACAATATCCACTCTGTTTACGTAGACCAGTGGGACTGGGAAAAGATCATCTCCAAAGAAGAACGTTCCATGGAGACTCTCAAGGAAACCGTACGCACCATTTACAGTGTCCTTCGTAAAACTGAGAAATACATGGCTGTACAGTATGACTACATCGAGGAGATCCTTCCGAAGGATATCTTCTTTATCACAACTCAGGAGCTTCTTGACATGTATCCGGACTGTACACCGAAGGAACGTGAATATCGGATCACCCGTGAAAAGGGCGCTGTCTTCCTTATGAAAGTCGGCAAAACCCTCACCAACGGCGAGCGCCACGACGGACGTGCCCCGGACTATGATGACTGGGAACTGAACGGTGATATCCTCGTATACTATCCGGTACTTGACATTGCCCTTGAGCTTTCCTCAATGGGAATCCGTGTTGACGAGGACGCACTTGACCGCCAGCTTACCGAAGCAGGCTGTGATGACCGAAGAGAGCTTCCATTCCAGAAAGCAATCCTGAACAAAGAGCTTCCGTACACCATCGGTGGTGGTATCGGACAGTCCAGGATCTGTATGTTCTTCCTTCGTAAAGCACACATCGGAGAAGTACATGTCTCTCTCTGGCCGAAGGAGATCACAGATGCTGCAGAGACACACGGACTTCAGCTTCTCTAAAACAGCCTACAGATTTATTTATAATTTTCGCGGAAATGAGGTAATAACGTGAACATTCTGTTTTTTCTGATTCCCAAAAGCGAAGTAGCCTACATCTTTGAGGATGAAACTCTTCGCCAGACCCTCGAAAAAATGGAGCACCGCAAGTACTCCTGCATTCCTATCCTCACCATGGACGGCAAATATCTCGGCACCATCTCAGAGGGAGATCTCCTCTGGGGCATGCGCCGTGCAGATATCCACGACATCAAGGAAACAGAGGGAATCCCAATCATGGCGATTCCACGCCGTGCCACCTACAAACCGGTCCATGCAGATTCCAATATGGAAGATCTCCTGGATCGCGCCATTAATCAGAACTTCGTACCGGTGGTAGATGACCAGGGCTCCTTCATCGGGATCATAACCAGAAAATCTATCATCAAATACTGTTACAACGAAATAAAAGCCGCACAAAAAACTGCCGGTGAAGAAATCCACTGAGCAGCGGAAAGAAAAAGGATTTTTTGCAACTAGCACTACAAAAAACGGATGCTTTATCTCCTGCAGCATTTCCACAGGAGGATAAAGCATCCGTTTTTAATATTCTTATATTTATAATGTCATTATAATGTCTTTGAAAGAAACTCTCGAAGTCTCTTATTTTTTGGATTTGCAAAGAATTCCTTAGGAGAATTTTCTTCCTGGATCTTTCCTTCATCAATGAAGAGGACTCTGGTTGCCACCTCGCGGGCAAAGCCCATCTCATGAGTTACCACAACCATGGTCATGCCGGATCTTGCAAGCTCCTGCATCAGTTCCAGGACCTCTCCTACCATCTCAGGATCAAGAGCAGATGTAGGCTCATCAAACAGCATCACGTCCGGGTTCATGGCAAGAGATCTTGCAATGGCGATACGCTGCTTCTGACCGCCGGAAAGCATGTCCGGATAGGAATCTGCCTTATCCGGAAGACCTACTCGCTCCAGAAGCTCCAGTGCCGTTTTTTCAGCCTCTTCCTTACTCATAAGATTCAGAGTCACAGGTGCGAGCATAATGTTCTCTTTTACTGTCTTATGTGGAAAAAGATTAAACTGCTGGAATACCATTCCGATCTTCTGACGATGACGGTTGATATCCACCTTGGAATCTGTGATGTCGGTTCCCTCAAAGAGGATTTTTCCCCCGGTCGGCTCCTCAAGGAGATTCAGGGAACGGAGGAATGTAGATTTACCACAGCCGGATGGTCCGATAATGGCTA
>UMLO01040875.1_pt1 | contig 13858 bp, 9 predicted proteins | sample 1966551 | NCBI WGS metagenome assembly UMLO01 (sample SAMEA4836201, study PRJEB28245) | human gut metagenome | biome: gut microbiome; material: fecal sample | place: Denmark | collected 2008
GGTTCGGCGGTTCCGGGCTGAACGCGGCGACCTCGTACGACGCCACATTCTATTTCAATACGTTTTCCCCGCAATATATGGTCCAATGGGCGGAGATCAACAGCGAACGCCTGATCAACCCCGTCTTCCGCCTTTTCCAAAGCGAACTGGAAACGGTTTATGAGGAGAAGAACATGTACGGAGACTTCATCGGCGGCCAGGGGATGGACACGTTGATGGCACGCTATTTCGGCCCGCACCCGTATGCTTACCCGATTCTCGGCAGCACGAAGAGCCTCAAGAATCCGCGGCTGACGGAAATGCGCAAGTTCTTCGAGGACTATTACGTGGCCTCCAATATGGCGCTGGTCCTTAGCGGCGATTTCGATACGCAGCAGGTTATGCCTATACTGGAAAAGGACTTTTCACGCATCCGTCCGGGCAATGTGCCGAAGCAGGAGAAGGTGATGCTCCCGCCGTTCAACGGGCGGGAGAGAATGAAGGTGAAGTTCCCGATCCCCTTTATCAAGGCGATGGCGTTTGGTTTCCGGGGCGTTCCGGCCAACCACGAGGACCAGGTTGCCCTGAATATAGCGGTCAACCTGCTGAACAACACCAACGGCACGGGCTATCTGGACAAACTGATGGTGGAACATAAGCTGATGGGAGCCGTTGCCATCCACAATAGCTTGAACGAGGCGGGGATCCTTGCGATCGCCATTATGCCGAAGTTGCTGGTCCAGTCGTACGGTTCGGCCGAAAAGATGGTCTGGAACGAGATCAACCGGGTGAAGAACGGAGACTTCAGCGACGATGTGTTCAGCAGCCTGAAGCTGGAACAGAAACGTCAGTATGCTTCCGCATTGGAGAATATCGACTCGCGTGCGACGGTCATGATGAATCTGTTCTCGCAAGGAAAGAGTTGGGACGATTATCTGAACGAGGTAGCACGGATCGAGTCCATTACGAAAGAGGATGTCGTGCGTGTCGCCCAAAAATATTTCAGTAATAACTATCTGTGCGTAACCAAGAGCACGGGAAAATACCCGAAGGACAATCTGCCGAAACCGGCTTTTGCCCCGGTCGTCCCCCGGCACGCAGACGCTTCGTCTTCTTATGCCGAAGAGCTAGAAAAGATACCGGAACAGCACGTGGCGCCGCGTATCATCGATTTCGAGAAGGATGTGAAGACGTCGAAGCTGGCTCCTTTGGTGACGTTGTACACGACGCCCAATCCGCTGAACGATATTTTCACCTTCAATATATCCTATGGGATAGGCGCGTTGGAACAACCGGTGTTGATGCAGCTCGCCAACTACCTGCAACTGTTAGGGACCGATTCTTTGTCTTTCGAACAGTTCCGCGGCCGCTTGCAATCGATCGGGAGCACGCTTGCTTTCGACGTGACGCCCGATGCTTTTGTCATGAAGGTGACCGGTTTCGATAACCGTATCGACGAGACGATGGAACTCGTGGGCGACTTTATCCGCCATGCGAAGGCAGACGACAAGAAGCTCCGCCAGGTTGTGGACGAGGCCAAAGTCTCGAACAAAGCTTTTTTCAAGTCGGGCGACAATGTGGCGTCGGCCTTGCTTGAACAGGTGAAATATGGTGGCCAATCCCGTTACCTGCGCAAGCTTTCACTCTCGCAGGTCAGGAAGTTGAAGGGCAAAGACCTGCTGGCGGCCTACGATAAGGTACGGAGCATGCAGTGCGACCTTCATTACTGCGGCACGTTGCCCGCAGAGAAGGTGATCGGGACGATTCGCCGGCATATCCCGTTGGAGCGGACGACCGTGGCCACTCATTCTCCCTATTACCGCGAGTTGAAGCAATACGACCAGCCGACCGTCTTTTTTATCGATATGCCGGATATGGCACAGAGCATCGTTTACGGCTATGTCAAAGGCGATCCTGTCGACGACAATGCTTCCCGCCATGCTTCCCAGTTGTTCTCCATCTACTTCGGGGGCGATATGTCGTCGCTGATGTTCCAGGAGATAAGGGAGTTCCGTTCTTTTGCATACCGGACAAGCGGGCGGTATCAGTTGCCGAACCATGTGCATAAGGGAGCTGCCGGATCTTTTACGGCGATGTTGTCCACTCAGAGCGATAAGACGCTGGATGCGTTGGGCGTACTGGATTCGCTGATCCGGGAAATGCCGTTGAAACCGGAAAGGGTGGAGGCGGTCAAACAGACGTTGACCAACCATATCAACAACGATTATCCGCCTTTCCGCAGCCTTTCCGAAAAAGTGGCGAGTGCGCGGATGGAAGGTTTCGACCGTGATCCGGCTGAAGAATTCCTGCAGGATATCGCTACGATGGATATGCAGGATATTTCCCGTTTCTACCAGGAGCAGATCCATGGCCGCCCGGTCGTTTACGTGATTGCCGGGAACCGGAAACACATCGATATGAAGAAGCTGGCCGGATACGGCACGATAGTCAAAGTGAAAAAGAAAGAAATCTATAACAATTGACAATTTTTAAAAAGCGTGTATAGTAAAGACGAACTCAAGAACCTGAAACTTGAATTTTGGGAAAGTTTCGCCGCATTTTGTGAAGTACAGCCGTATCTGAGAAGACGCAAGAAGATATGGACTTTGTATGACACGAAAGTGAAAGGAGTTGAACTTAAATTCGATGCGACAAGAGATGGGGCGTTTGTCATCCTCGAAGTGAACCATAAGGGCGAAGAGGCCCGTCTGGAAATGTTCGAACGCCTGACGTGGTATAAGGAGACGCTGGAAAAGGATTTTCCGGAGGGATTGACCTGGGACATTTGCTTCGTGCGTGACACGGGAAAGCAGGTAGCCCGTATTTATACATCCAAATCCGGAATCGATTTTCACCGCCGTCAGGACTGGGGAGAGTTTTTCTCCTTTATGGCAAGCCAAATGTATCTGTTGGAACGGAACTTCATGTCCATAGCAGAGTATTTAAGGGAATAGGGATATTTATGATTTTTGAATGATGGTTTGTGTCATGTTTAAACAATTTATTGGTATAGCTTCTATCGCATTCCTAAGTGCTTGCGGTAGTCCTGCGCCGGATGCGGCGCTGTTGCAACCGGGAGTCAGCCGGGAATTGGCTCAGTTCAGGAAAGAACATTTCGAGGGAGTACGTTACAACCTCTTTTTCTCCATCCCCGAATCCCGCAAGGAGGCCGTCACAGGCAAAGCGGAAATAACGCTTGCCATTCGTGAAAAACAGCCTGTTATCATAGACTTCCGGGGAGAACCGGAACAGGTCGCCTCGGTTTTGTTGAACGGCCGGAAAGTTCCTTATACAGTGAAGGACGAACATATCGTGGTCGACGCCAAAGAGGTGGCAGAAGGAGAGAATCGCGTGAGCATCGAATTTACGGCTAACGACCAGTCGCTGAACCGCCGGGACGAGTTTCTTTATACGTTGCTGGTTCCCGACCGGGCGCGTACGCTCTTCCCTTGTTTCGACCAGCCGGACATGAAATCGATTTTCACCCTCTCGTTGGAGGTTCCGTCTTCCTGGCAGGCTGTCGCCAACGGGGCAATCGAGCAGGAGGATTCGACTTCCGTCGCCGGACGCAGGCGGGTTTCTTTCCGGGAGACGGAACCGCTCAGCACCTATCTTTTCTCTTTTGTCGCCGGTAAGCTGACACGAGAAACATATTCGCGCAACGGACGGAATATTTCGATCTACCATCGCGAGACCGACCCGAAGAAAGTGGCACAGTGTCCCGACATCGCATCCGAAGTGTTCGACGCGCTCGAATGGCAGGAGGAATATACCCGGATACCGTATCCTTTCGCCAAATACGACCTGATCATTTTACCGGGATTCCAGTTCGGCGGAATGGAACATACGGGAGCGACTTTATATACGGACGGGCGGATGTTCCTGAACGAAAACCCGACACTGAACGAGCGTCTGTCACGCAGTTCCCTGATTGCGCACGAGACGTCGCACATGTGGTTCGGCGACTTCGTGACGATGGAGTGGTTCAATGATGTATGGACAAAAGAGGTCTTTGCCAATTATTATGCCTCCCAGATGATCGAGCCTCTGTTTCCGGAGGTGAACCATTCCCTGAATTTCATGCTCGACTATATCCCCGCGGCCTATTCCGAAGACCGTACTGCCGGCGCCAATCCGGTCAAGCAGCAACTGGAGAACATGCGGGATGCCGGACTGATGTACGGTAATATCATCTATGACAAGTCTCCGGTTATCCTGGAAATGCTGATCAAGAAAATGGGGAAGGAGCCTTTCAGGAATGGGATCCGGGAATATCTGAAGACGTATGCATACGGAAATGCGACTTGGGAAGGCTTGATCGGTATCCTGGACAAATATACGGACGACGATCTGGCAGCCTGGAGCCGGGTTTGGGTGAATGAAAAGGGCATGCCGGAGATATGTGGAGTGATATCCGAAGATGGCAAATCGTTGCAGGTCTCGCAGAAAGATCCGTTAGGACGTGGGCTGCTGTGGGAACAAGATTTGTCTTTTCTGGTTGTCTATCCCGACGGAGGGACGGAGGACGTGCAAGTTTCCTTTGGAAAAGAACAGGCGTCATGCCTCAAGGTGTTGAAAAGGCAGGCGGGCGAAGGCTGTTTCGTCATGCCCAACGCCGATGGCAAAGGATATGGTTTCTTCCGCCTGCTTGAGAAAGATGCGAAGGCTTGTTTGGCCAACCTTCTCGCTTGCAAGGACGAGGTGTTGAGAGGTTCCTTGTTGATTACGTTGTACGAGAATTTATTGAACCGGACGATCCCTGCAGAGCTTTATATGGAAGCGATGTTGGATTATCTGCCTACGGAAAACAATTCTCTGTTGTTCTCGGCCGCCCTCGGATATACCGGCAATTGCCAGCGCCTCTATCTCGCTGATCCGGAGAGACTGGAACAGGTGCTCTGGCAAATCGTGACAACGGCAGAACAACCCCAGCAACGTCTGCAGGCGTTCCGCCAATATCGTTCCGTTGCCCGTTCGCCGGAAGCGGTCGGAAAACTATACGCGCTCTGGAAAGACCAAAAAGCGCCTGCCGGATGTTCGCTGAGCGAAAACGATTATATCAGCCTGTCCTACGGCCTGGCAATCCAAATGCCTGACAAAGCCGATGAAATTGTTGCAACCCAGCAAGCACGGATCACCAACCCGGACCGCAAACGGCAATATGCGTTCATCTCGCCCTCCGTTTCTCCCCGAAAGGAAGTGCGCGACAGTGTGTTTGCTTCTCTGCTCGTAGCCGAGAACCGTCGTGTCGAACCGTGGGCTTCGGCTGCCTTGTCGAACCTGAACTGCCAGTTGCGCCAGAAAGAAGCGGTCGGTTATATCCGTCCGGCTCTGGAAATCTTGCAGGATGTGCAACGTACGGGAGATATCTTTTTCCCGCGCAGCTGGGTACGGGCTTTGCTGGGCGGACATACTTCGCCGGAAGCCAGGAAAGAGGTGGACGACTTCTTTGCCGCCTATCCGGACTATCCGGTCCTGCTTTCGAATAAAATCCGTCAGCAGGCGGACCATTTGTACAGATAACCGGGATTAGCGGGGCTAAACAGGTCTCATAATAAAAAAATAGCCCCGCTAAGCTAATCTTTTGTAAGTTTTATTTGTCAATTCAATTATTTTTGTAACTTTGCAGCATAAAAATAATAACAAATGAAAAGTTTAGTTCTGCATCTCCACCATCATCATTACAACGGGCAATAGTTCGGTGGGCTGTGTGGTATGTAGAAACATATGATATAAAAGAATAAGGCTTGCCGTTTACGGTGAGCCTTTTTTTGTTTCTGGAATAATATATATAAACGAAATAAACAATGTTACGAATCGCAGTACAATCAAAAGGTCGTCTTTACGATGAAACAATGCTTCTCTTGGAAGAAGCCGGTATTAAACTGAACAAAGGAAAACGTATTTTGCTGTTGTCGGCAAAAGGTTTTCCGGTGGAAGTCTTGTTCTTGCGCGATGACGATATTCCACAATCAGTAGCCAATGGCGTTGCCGATGTCGGTATCGTAGGCGAAAACGAATATGTAGAGAAAGGGCAGGAGGCCAAGCTGATCAAACGTCTGGGATTCAGTAAATGCCGTCTTTCACTCGCCATTCCGAAAGATGAAGACTACCAAGGGGTGGAATGGTTCTCAGGAAAAACGATCGCAACTTCCTATCCGGAAATACTGAAGACTTACCTGGCTGAAAAGGGCGTGAAAGCAGACCTTCACGTAATCAGCGGCTCTGTGGAAATCGCTCCGGGCATCGGCCTTGCGGATGCGATTTTCGATATCGTCAGCTCAGGCAGTACACTGGTGAGCAATCAGCTTAAAGAGGTGGAAGTCATCATGGAGAGCGAAGCTTTGTTGATTGCCAACAACAACCTGTCGGATGAAAAACAAGCTATCCTGGACGAACTGTTGTTCCGTTTCGAAGCGATCCAGGTAGCGGAAGGCAAGAAGTATGTATTGCTGAACGCTCCGAAAGACAAGATGGACGAGATCATAGAAGTGCTGCCGGGCATGAAGAGCCCGACCATCACGCCGCTTGCCGATGAGAACTGGGTGTCTGTCCAGTCCGTTATTGCGGAGAAACATTTCTGGGAAATCATCGGTAAATTGAAATCGTTGGGAGCGGAAGGTATATTGGTGTTACCGATCGAGAAAATGATCTTATAAATTATGGAAGTAATCAAATATCCGTCAAGAGAAGAATGGGCTTCATTAGCCCAGCGTCCGGCACTGGATGTCACGACACTGTTCGACACGGTTCGTACGGTGCTGGATGAAGTCCGGGAGGGAGGAGATGCTGCCGTTATCAGGTATGAGGAAAAGTTCGACAAAATAGATCCTGCCACTTTCAAAGGGTTGCAGGTTTCAGAACAGGAATTGGCAGAAGCGAAAGAGCTCGTGCCTGAAGACCTGAAGCAGGCTATCCGCCAGGCAAAGAACAATATAGAACTATTTCACGCCTCACAACGTTTTACGGGGAAGAAGGTGGAGACGACACCGGGTGTCACCTGCTGGCAGAAAGCAGTCGCGATAGAAAAGGTCGGTTTGTATATTCCCGGCGGAACGGCTCCTCTTTTCTCTACCGTCCTGATGTTGGCTGTCCCGGCACGTATTGCCGGCTGTAAGGAAATAGTGCTTTGTACGCCTCCGAACAGGGAAGGGAAGGTACACCCTGCCATCCTCTTTGCAGCGGAAACGGCAGGGGTCAGCAAAATATTCAAGGCCGGGGGAATCCAGGCCATAGCGGCGATGGCTTATGGAACGGAATCGGTTCCGAAGGTCTATAAGATATTCGGTCCCGGTAACCAATATGTGACAGCGGCCAAACAGTTGGTCAGCCTGAAAGAGGTGGCCATCGACATGCCTGCCGGTCCTTCCGAAGTGGAAGTGATAGCGGATGAATCGGCCAATCCGGCTTTTATCGCCGCCGATTTCCTTTCCCAGGCGGAACATGGCGTGGACAGCCAAGCCATGCTGTTGACGGCATCCGAAAGCGTCGTCGAACCGGTCATGCAAGCGATCCGGGAACAACTGGACCGGCTGCCTCGTAAGGAGATCACGGAAAAATCGTTGAGCCACAGCCGTCTTATCGTGCTGAAGGATAAACAGGAAGTGATCGACTTCACCAACCTGTACGCACCGGAACATCTGATTATCCAGACGGCCGACTATGCTGATATTGCCGGACAGATAGAGAATGCAGGCAGTGTCTTTATGGGACCCTATACGCCGGAAAGCGCCGGTGACTACGCTTCCGGGACGAACCATACATTACCGACCAACGGATATGCAAAAGCCTACAGTGGTGTGAACTTGGACAGCTTTATCAAAAAGATCACGTTCCAGGAGATCACGGCCGACGGTATCAAGCGGTTGGGCGAAACGATCCGGACAATGGCAGCCAACGAGCAGTTGGATGCACACAAGAATGCAGTAACAATCAGATTGAAAACATTATGAAAGACTTAAAAAATTTGGTCAGACCCAATGTCTGGAACATGAAGCCGTACTCGTCTGCCAGAGACGAGTTTCAAGGCAATGCCTCTGTTTTCCTGGATGCGAACGAAAATCCGTTTAACAGACCGTACAACCGATATCCCGATCCCTTGCAATGGGAACTGAAGAAAAAGATTGCGGAGATCAAAGGGGTGAAACGCGAGTCTATCTTCCTGGGGAACGGGAGTGACGAACCGATCGATCTGATTATCCGTGCGTTTTGCGAACCGTCTATCGACAGCGTCGTGAGCATCGATCCTTCCTACGGTATGTATGAAGTGGCGGCCAATGTCAATAACGTAGAGTTCCGGAAGATCAAGCTGGACGAAAAGTTCGACCTGGATACGGACAGCCTTCTGGAAGCGGCAGATGATTGGGTGAAGGTGATATTCCTGTGTTCTCCCAACAACCCGACGGGAAATAACCTGAGCCGTGATCGCCTTTATAAAGTATTGAATACTTTCCAGGGAATCGTTGTGATCGACGAGGCTTATGTCGATTTCTCCATCGAACCTTCTTTCTTGGGTGAGCTGGACAAATTTCCGAACCTGATTGTCCTGCAAACTATGTCGAAAGCATGGGGAGCTGCCGGAATCCGGTTGGGAATGGCTTTTGCTTCTCCCGAAATCATCGCGATCCTCAATAAGATCAAATATCCGTACAATGTAAATCTGCTGACTCAGGAACGTGCCTTGTATATGCTCGAAAACAAGGAACAGATGGAAAGCCAACTTCGTTCGATCCTCTCCGAACGGATTCGTTTGCAGACCGAATTACCGGAGTTGAACTGCGTGCGCAAGATTTATCCTACGGATGCAAACTTTATCCTGGTCGATGTGACAAACGCCGATACGGTCTATAAGAATCTGGTCAGACAGGGAATCATTGTCCGCAACCGGACTAACGTGACCATGTGTAACGGCTGCCTTCGAATTACGGTTGGCAAACCGGGTGAAAACGATGCTTTGATTAATGCGCTTAAAAGAATGTAGGGATTTATGATTTGAGATTTATAATTTATGAAATGACACGTCATAAATTATAAATCTCAAATCATAAATCATAAATCATAAATCATCAATGAAAAGAGCTTTATTTATAGATAGGGACGGGACGCTTGTGATAGAGCCGCCGGTAGACTATCAACTGGACAGCCTGGAGAAGCTGGAATTCTATCCGAAGGTATTCCGCAACCTGTACTTTATCCGTAAGCAGTTGGATTTCGAGTTTGTGATGGTGACGAACCAGGACGGGTTGGGTACGGATTCTTTTCCGGAAGAGACGTTCTGGCCGGCACACAACAAGATGTTGAAGACATTGGAAGGTGAGGGGATCCGTTTCGACGATATCCTGATCGACCGTTCTTTTCCGGAAGAAAACTCTCCGAACCGGAAACCTCGCACGGGCATGTTGGGCAACTACCTGTCCGGCGAATACGACCTGGCAAACAGCTATGTGATAGGTGACCGGCTGACGGATATGCAGCTGGCTGTCAATTTGGGGGCAAAAGGGATATGGCTTCGTCCGGATGACGACGAGGCCCGACAGTTACTCACGGAGAATACGGCTATTTCTCCCGTCCTGATTACGGACGACTGGGACCGGATCACGGAATATCTTTTTGCCGGAGAACGCCGGGCCACTGTTAGACGTACGACAAGGGAGACGGATATTTTTGTGGATGTGAACTTGGACGGACATGGGCGGACGGAGATTTCCACCGGTCTCGGTTTCTTCGACCATATGCTCGACCAGATTGGGAAACATTCGGGTATCGACTTGACGGTACGGGTGAAAGGGGATCTGGAAGTAGACGAACATCATACGATAGAGGATACGGCAATTGCGCTTGGAGAAGCTTTGTTAAAGGCTTTGGGCGATAAGAGAGGGATCGAACGCTACGGTTACTGTCTGCCGATGGACGATTGCCTATGCAGTGTGGCGCTTGATTTCGGCGGACGTCCTTGGTTGGTTTGGGATGCGGAGTTCCACCGTGAGAAAGTGGGGGATATGCCGACCGAAATGTTCCTGCATTTCTTTAAGAGCCTGAGCGATGCTGCCCGCATGAACCTGAACATAAAAGCGGAAGGCACGAACGAACACCACAAGATCGAAGGTATCTTCAAGGCTTTGGCCCGTTCCATCAAGATGGCCATCCGACGCGATATCTACAGGTTTGAACTGCCGAGCACGAAAGGAACTTTGTAGATTTATGATTTTAGATTTATGATTTATTGTCGACACATAAATCATAAATCTAAAATCATAAATTATAATTACTCCGCCGTCGGTCCTTCCACATAAAGCCTGCCGTTCTCATCGATTCCCATCTTGTCGATAAAGACGACCCGCTGGTTTCCCGTTTTCTGGGTGTAACCATGATAAACACAATACATCTGCTTGCCGTCTTTTGACCAGGTCACGCTGTTGTGTCCCGTACCGGTAACGATGCCACCTTGCTCCACATTCTTTTGAAGTACAGGATTGTCGTTCGATTTGACAAACGGGCCGAGCGGACTTTTTGCCGTTGCATAGCCGACAGCATAATTCTTGCCTTTATAATAATTGGCCGAATACATCATATAGTAAGTATCTCCCTTTTTCAGCGTGTAAGGTCCTTCCGTCCAACGGCGGTTGATCTCGCCCGAAGTAACGGAGCGGCTTTCCCATTCGGATTGCGTGTCGTCCAGTTTTACAGGCGGACGGAGCAGCAGGACCGGTTCGCCGATCACCTCTGTCAAATCCGGCTTTACCTCGATGCCGTATATCCAGCTTTCCTCTATCTCGTCGAACTTTCCTTCTTTTTTAGCCTGTTCGGCAATTTCGCTTTCCACCGGATGTTTGTAGCAACAACGGGAATAATACAGATAGGTCCGTCCATTCTCGTCGTCGATCAGGTTCCCGTCGATAGCCGGATAGCCCGGATCAAACAAAGGTTTGTCGGATAACTCCTTGAAGGGGCCTGTCGGTTTGTCTGCAACGGCCACTCCGATACGGAAGTTTTCCAGTTCGTTAGTCGGGTTTTCTTTCCAGTCGGCACTGTACAGCATATAGAACTTCCCGTTCCGTTCGTACACCTCCGGAGCCCAGAAGTTGGCGACTCCCCATGATCCCGGAACGTTACCCCGGAACACCTGTCCTTCGGCTTTCCAGTTCACCAAGTCGGGAGAGGAATACACACTGAAGCCGTCGACGGCGCCTCCGCCTGTTCCATACATATAGTATATGCCGTCCGAAGCCAGCAATACATACGGATCACCAAACTGCACGGGAAGGGGATTGGTATGCACGATACCTTCTTCTTCCTGTTGTTCCTTCTGCACTTTGTGTGTGCAGGAAGAAAAAGTGAATACTGCTAAAAGCAATATTACAAATTGTTTCATTTGTCTCATAAAATGTCTGTAAAATTAAAAACACATAATAAATAGCGACAAATATACGAATTTGAAATTATTTCCTTTCCTTTGACTTCCGATTTAAGCAGAAAAAGAGTATATAGTATGATTAGAAATACATTGATAGCGCTTTGTGTGATCCTGTTCGCCTCATGCAGTAAAGGCACAGAATCCAAACTGTTCGGTAAATGGCAATTACAGAAGGTGGAAACAAGCGGCGACGTGCAGAATGTCGATACGGTTTATTTCAATTTTGAACATTCTTTGTTTATGTACCAGGTGTATGTCGCAAAAACCAATTCTTTCCGCCATCAATATGGTTACAACGCGTTGGAAGGAGAAAAAACATTGTTGTTGGAGTTGGAGAACGATCCGGGTCCGGTCAGTAAATTCCTGCCTTATACCGATTGGAATTCAGCTAAACAAACTTATACAATCGATAAACTGAACACCAAGCAACTGATCCTAAGCTGCGAGGGAAAAACGTATACGTTCCGGAAGTTCTAAAGATAAAGGCCGGGCATATTCCGGCAACCGCAAATCCTCTCCTTGAAAAGCGGCAAACATCCCTTTTCAAAACATATATGATTTGATTTCAAAACACCTATGTTTTGCATTCAAATCATATATGTTTTAAAAATGATACATACTACTCGTCTTTCTTTATGATATCCGCCACTTCCGCCCGTGCTTCCCGGATCAGATCTTCCGGTGCGATCCGTATTTGCAAACCCCGTTGTCCGGCACTGACATAAATGTGGTCGAACTGTCCGGCTGTGTGATGGATGTAGGTCGGGAAATGCTTTTTCATGCCGATGGGGGAACAGCCGCCACGGATATAGCCGGTGAGGGGCAGGAGTTCCTTGACCGGGATCATTTCACAGCTTTTGTTGCCGGAGACCTTGGCGGCCTTTTTCAGATCGACTTCGTCGGCACCGGGAATGACACAGACGAAATACCCGCTTTTGTCACCGTGCAGGACAAGCGTCTTGAATACTTGCGCGACATTCTCGCCTAACTGGCCGGCAACGTGTGTCGCGCTCAGATCGTTTTCATCTACTTCATAAGGAACCAACTGATAAGCGACTTTGGCTTTGTCCAGAAGGCGTGCTACGTTTGTTTTGTTGATTTTCATCGCTACTATAAAAAGCTTTTTCTTATATTCCTTTCATAGAAAGCCCGACCCGCTTGCGCACGAGGTCGACACTTAACACTTTCACTTTCACATGTTGATGGATCGAGACGACTTGCGTCGGATCGCTGACAAAGCGATCTGCAAGCTCGGATATATGAACCAATCCGTTCTCCTTGATGCCGACATCGACAAAACAGCCGAAATTCGTTATGTTGGTGACGATGCCCGGCAGCACTTGCCCTTCTTTCAGGTCTTCGATCGTTTTGACTGTCGGATCGAAAGAAAATACCTGGATGGTCTGGCGCGGATCGCGTCCCGGCTTGTCCAGTTCTTCCATGATATCCAGCAGGGTCGGCATCCCGACTTTGTCCGTTACATATTTCTTCAAGTCGAGCTTTTTCTTCAGTTCCTTATTGCTGATCAGCTCGGCGACGGTACATTTCAAGTCTTTGGCCATCTGTTCGACGATCGGGTAACTTTCAGGATGGACAGCCGAGTTGTCCAACGGGTTCTTGCCTCCCTGAATACGAAGGAAACCGGCGCTTTGTTCGAATGCCTTTTCTCCCATGCGGGGCACTTTCAGCAGTTCGCGGCGGGACCGGAAAGGCCCGTGTTCGGTACGGTAGTCGACAATGTTCTGTGCCAGTGCCGGACCGAGTCCGGAGATATAGGTCAGCAGATGTTTGCTTGCCGTGTTGACATTCACGCCAACCAGGTTCACGCAACTTTCCACCGTCTGGTCGAGACTCTTTTTCAGGGCGCCCTGCTCGACGTCATGCTGGTATTGCCCGACCCCGATGCTTTTCGGATCGATCTTGACCAACTCGGCAAGCGGGTCCATCAGGCGGCGGCCGATGCTGACGGCGCCACGGACCGTCACGTCATATTCGGGAAACTCGTCGCGGGCGATCTTGGAGGCGGAATAGATGGACGCTCCGTTCTCGCTGACCACGAATACCTGTACCTTGCGGTCGTAGCGGATATTGGTGATGAACTGTTCCGTCTCGCGGCTTGCCGTCCCGTTCCCGATAGCGATGGCGTCGATGGCGTATGTGGCGACCAATTGTGCCACTTTGGCAGCCGCTTTGCTTTTTTCGTTCTGGGGCGGATGGGGATAGATCGCTTCGTTATGCAACAATGTCCCTTGCGCATCGAGGCAAACCAGTTTGCAACCGGTACGGTAGCCGGGATCGACACCCAACACGCGCTTCTGTCCCAATGGCGGCGCCAACAACAGTTGGCGCAGGTTCTCGGCAAACACGCGTATCGCCTCTTCGTCGGCTTTCGCCTTGCTCAGGTTGGCAAATTCGGTTTCGATGGAAGGTTTCAACAAGCGCTTGAAAGAGTCGTCTACGGCTGCC
>UMLO01007024.1_pt1 | contig 13795 bp, 10 predicted proteins | sample 1966551 | NCBI WGS metagenome assembly UMLO01 (sample SAMEA4836201, study PRJEB28245) | human gut metagenome | biome: gut microbiome; material: fecal sample | place: Denmark | collected 2008
TCGGGGTGGCCCTCCGGGTAGCAGGCACCGTGAACGGAAAATTCCGGCTTCTTCCATTTAATAAAGGACGTCAGGTCGCTGGCGTGTTTGAAGTCGGGGCTCTCCGGGCGGGACGGGCTGCGGTCCCCGCGCAGGGCCAGCACATCCCGGACGCCGACAGATTCCAGCTGATTCAAAATCTCCGCTGCACGGGTCTCGTCGTTGCCCATGCAGATCAGGTGCGCCAGCGTGGGGACATGCAGCTCGTTCTGAATGTAGTCGGCCACCTCCGCGGTGGAGACGCCGCCCGCAGAGCCGCCCGCACCGAAGGTGACGCTGATGAAGCCGGGGTCCATGGCCTGCATCTGACGCAGAGTGTCCTTGAGTTTATCCATCTGGGTGGTCTGTTTCGGCGGGAAGCATTCGATAGAGAAAACGCAGCGTTTGGCTTTGAACTGTTCCGTAATCGTCATTTTCTACTCCTTATTTTTACGCCGCAAAATCGGCGGAGTCCGCGGAAGTTTCCACGTTGAGGGTGTTGTTCTGCCAGATGAAGGTGAGGCTGCCCTCCAGGTCAGTGCGCCATACCTCGGCACCGACCTCTGCGTAATTTTGCAGGGCAGCGCGGTGCGGATGGCCGTAATCGTTGTGCAGCCCGCAGCTGACGGCCACGGCCTTGGGCCGGACTGCCTGCATAAAGGCCAGGCTGTTGGAGGTGTAGGACCCGTGATGCCCCGCCTTGAAAAGAGTGGCATGCAGGGTCGGGCCGTAGGTATCGACCAGGCGCTGCTCGGCGTCTGCCTCTGCGTCGCCGGTATCGAGAAAGCGAAAATCGCCCGCCGTGAACAGCGTGCAGAGCGAGGCATCGTTGACGCTGTCGGCATCCTCGCTGCCGCCCTGCAAAATTTGCAGCGTGCCGCTGCCAAGCGGGTATTCCTCCCCGGCCTCTGCTGTGAGAATTTCTGCTCCGCTGTCGGCGGCCAGCTCTGCGAGATAGCGCGGCCAGTCGGCGGTCTCATCTGCCGTGGGCTGCCACAGCGGCAGCAGCAGGGTCTTGACCGGGAGGGTGCGCAGCACCGCGCGGGCATTGCCGGTGTGGTCTGCGTGGGGATGGGTCAGCACAAGATACTCAAGCGACGGCACACCCAGCACGTCCAGGTCATAGAGCAGCGCGTCCTCAGCCTCGACGGGGCCGGTGTCGATCAGGCAGTACGCGCCGTCCTGACAAAGCAGCACGGCATCGCCCTGCCCGACATCCAGCACATACACGACGGTACTGCCGTCCGCGGTCTGCGGAGCGCTTTCCTCGGTTTGGAGCGGTACGCCGAGCACAGCGCGCAGCTGCTGCCAGCCGGGAACGCTGCCCCTGCCGCCCAAAAGCTGGACGACAAATGCGGCAAGCACCAACAAGCAGACGGCCACCGCCGCGGCCAGGCGGGCAAAGCGCTTACCCGTCATACTGGCCGTTCAGCTTGCGCTCCTCCCACTCGGCCTTGGTCACAAGCACGGCGCGGGGTTTGGCACCCTCATAGGGGCCGATGATCTTTTCCTGCTCCATCTGGTCCATGATGCGGGCGGCGCGGGCGTAGCCCAGCTTGCAGCGGCGCTGCAAAAGGCTGGTGCTGGCCTGTCCGGCCTCAATAACGCACTCAACAGCCTGCTCAAACATGGCGTCCAGTGCACCGCCGCCGTCTCCGTCATCGTCGCCGCCCTTCTTGCTGCCCTTTTCGGCAACGGCGCGGCGCTCCATTTCGGCAATCATTTCTTCATCGTACTGGGCGGTGGAGGTGGACTTGATAAAGCTCAGCACCGCGCCGATCTCCTCATCGGTCACAAAGGTACCCTGCACACGCACGGGCTTGGACGCGCCGACGGGCAGGAAGAGCATATCACCGTTGCCCAGCAGCTTCTCGGCACCGCCGCTGTCCAGAATGGTGCGGCTGTCGATCTGGCTGGAAACGGCAAAGGCGATACGGCTGGGGATGTTGGCCTTAATAAGGCCGGTGATAACGTCCACGCTGGGGCGCTGGGTCGCAACGATCAGGTGGATGCCGGCGGCGCGGGCCTTCTGCGCGATGCGGCAGATATAGTCCTCGACCTCCTTGCCCGCGACCATCATCAGGTCGGCCAGCTCGTCAATAACGATGGCGATATAGGGCAGGTGCTCCATGCCGGTCTGGGCGGCCAGCTTGTTGTAGGCCTTGATCTCGCGGACGTTGTTCTCGGCAAAGAGCTTGTAGCGGCGCTCCATCTCGGCCACGCTGGCACCCAGCGCACCGGCAGCCTTGCGCGGCTCGGTGACGACGGGCATCAGCAGGTGCGGAATGCCGTTGTACTCGGCCAGCTCGACGACCTTCGGGTCGATCAGAATGAGCTTGACATCCTCGGGGCCGGAGCGGAACAGGAAGCTGATGATAATGGAGTTGACGCAGACGGATTTACCGCTGCCGGTGGAACCGGCAATCAGCAGGTGGGGCATCTTGCAGAGATCCGCGACCTGCGCCGTACCGGCAATGTCCTTGCCGAGGGCCATCGTCAGCGGGCTGCGCATGTTGATATAATTCTGGGATTCAAAGACTGCGCGGATGTTGACGGTGGAGCGGATCTTGTTCGGGACCTCGATGCCGACGGCGGGCTTGCCGGGGATGGGCGCTTCAATGCGCACACCCGCGGTGGCCAGGTTCAGGGCGATGTCGTCGGCCAGGCTTGTGATGCGGCTGACCTTGATACCGGCCTGGGGCTGCAGCTCATACCGGGTGACGGACGGGCCGCGGCAGATGTCGAGCATCGTCGTCTTGACGCCGAAGCTGTCCAGCGTGTTGACCAGAATGTCCGCGTTTTTCTTCATTTCGCGGGCGGCCCCGGCCTCGTCGTCGGGGCTCGTGGCGTTAAAGAGATTCAGCGACGGATAGCAGTAGGGCTCCGGCGGCTGCTCCTCCGAGGTGGGCAGACGCATGGCGTTGGGGTCGGCCTTGGCCGCACAGGGCGGCGTATGGATGGGCGCACCGGCAGAGTTGCCGACAGCGGTGCTGACCTGCACGCGGGCAGCCTCCCCCTGCCGGGGCACAGTGAAGCTGCTCTGGGTCGTTTCCGCCGCAGGGCGGGTCATGGCAGGGGCAGACTGGTACGGCTGCGGGGCGGCGGTGTAGGGATCGGCTGCCGGGGCCGGAGCCTCGACAACAGGCTGGGCAGGGGAGGCGGGTGTCTCGGCCAGCATATCATCCAGCATTTCGGAGACAGAGCGCCCGGACTGCCAGGCAGCGCTGACCGCACTGCCGGTATCGCTGAAGCTGCCGCCCAGTGTCGGGATCGGTGCGGAAACAGCGGGGGCCTCCGGTGCGGCGGGCACAGCTGCGGGGGCGGGCGTACCCAGCGGCGCAGCGTCTGCGGCCATCTGTGCAGCAAGATCAGCCGGAGAAAGGACCATCGTATCGCCCTGCACGCGGCCTGTCATATCCAGCTGCGGCAGCTCGACAGGGATCGGCTCGGGCTCGTCCTCCACGGGAATGAGAGGCGTGTCAAATTTGGGTTCCTGCGGGACAGGTGTCAGCGGGGTCTCAAACTCGGTAGGCTGCGGCAGGTCCAGCGTCGTCTCGGCACTGACCTCCTGCGGCGTGTAGTAAGGCGCGTGGCCGCTGACAGCGCGGTTGATGAGCGCATCCAGCTCGTCCTGCGGCGCGGGGGACGCCTGTGCGGCGGGCGCGGGCGTGACCGGGGTCAGCGGGGTGCTGTACACCGGCGCGGCAGGCTCCGAGGAAGGCTGCAATTGCAGCTCAAAATCCTCCTTCGGTGCGGGAGCAGACTGGGGCTGGGTGTGGCGCAGTGTGCTGTTGGCCCGGTTGGACAGCGGATCCATGCCGAACGTGCCGCCCGGGCCGATGCTGACCGGCTCCAGCGGGTCAGCGCTGACGGCCTTTTGGCGGGCGTTTTCCCCTGCACTGGGGCCAAGATCCACGTCAAACGACGCATGGGTCTGGGCGGCGGGCTTGGCGGCAAACGGTGCCTCGGGCACAGCAGGTGTCACGGGGGGCGTGTAGGCGGCCTGCCGCTGCGGGGCGGGCGGGGTCTGCTTCGGGAAACGGCTCGTGTCCGCGATGACGTCGTAAACCGGATGGTGCGGGCGGCTGCTGTCCGGCAGCGCACCGGTCAGATTCTCGACGCTCTCCTCCTCGGGCTCCTGGTCAAACAGGCGGGTGTCGTAGGCAGTCTCGGCTGCGGCGCGCTCCTCGCGCTTGGCCTGCAGGGTCTTGTACTGGCCATCTACAAACAGAACGACGTCCGCGGGGGTGATGGCAAAGAAGAACATCAGCCCCAGCAGGAAGATGAGCAGCATGATAATGTTGGAGGCGGGACGCCCGAACAGCGCCAGCAGCGTGGCACCGATGGGCGTACCGAGGACGCCGCCCTCCCAGAAGTAGGTGCCGCCGCGGGTAAAGAGCATCTTGACGATCTCCCCGACCTTGAGGTTCTCAATATTGAGCTTGGAGAAGATGACCGGCACGCTGGCGCAGAGCACGCCCATCAGCGATACCTTGCCCGCAAACAGTGCGACGCGTTAGCCGGTGGCCAGCAGGTAGGCCAGGTACAGCAGGAACGGTCCGACCAGATAAGTCGTGATACCGAAAACGCCAAAGTACCAGCTGCGCAGCGTGCGCCAAAGATTCTGCCCGGGCACAAGCACGAGCGCAACGCAAAGCAGACCCAGCCCCACCAGCAGGATGCTGCGGGCCAGGTTCGGGGTCTCGGCGCGGCGCTGGGCACGGCGGGACGGCTGACGGCTGCGGGAGGCCGCACTGCTGCGCGCGGATGCGGAGCGCCCGGTGCTGCTGCGGCCCGTGCCGCGGGAGGAGGCTGTGCCTTTTTTGCCGGAGGAGTTCTTTGTTGATTTTTTACCGGAACGAGATTGTGCCATGTTACAGTGTTTCCCTCTCTTATTTCTCTGAACGCTTCTTTATATATAAGTAGTCTGTACAGGTACAGTACGGTAAGGACATACGACTTTTATTTTAGCACGATTTCCAGGGATTGTAAAGAAAAATGCCCGCGGTGCCGGGTTACAAAAAAATAAATCCCCGCCCTGAGGGATGGGCGGGGATTTACAAGAAAGGAGGAGAAGAACACATGAAAATGTGATAAAGCTATTTGACTTGGGGTTCATTTAGCTTGCAACTAGATTGTAACTGTTTTGTCACCAAATGTCAATAGCAAATTGTAAATCTTTTGTCATTTTTCAATTTGTTCACAAATTGGCAGGCGCAGCTCAGCACAGCCGCCGGGCGTGTTGGACAGGCGCAGCGTGCCACTGTGTGAAAGCGCGACCCTGCGTGCAAAATATAGACCAAAGCCCTGGTGGGCTGTGTCGCTGCGGGCAGCTTCTGTATAAAGCAGCTCCCCCGCTCTGGCGAGGGCCTCGGCAGTGAAGCCGGGGCCGGTATCAGTCACACGCAGGATGAAATCCTGTTTCTCTTTTGTAACCAACAGTGTGACAGTGCCGCCGCGGGGCGTATAGCGCACGGCGTTGTCCAGCAGGTTTTCGGCAGCCCGGAGCAGGTCGCACTGCGCCGCGCACAGTGTCCCCTGCCACTGCTCGTTCAGTATAAGCTGCACCCCGGCAGGTGCACAGAGGGCGCGGGCTGTTTCCGCCAACGCACTGACAAGGGTGTGACTGGGAAAGGTTTCCCCTGTGGCGGGCGGTGCACAGGCGGTGCGCAGGGCGGCCAGATATTGCTGGGCACGGTCCGTGCCGCGCAGGATGGCTTCGACCTGTGTCTGCTGGTCGGCGGACAGAGCATCCTCGGCCAGCAGGTCTGCGTTGCCCTGAATGATGGACAGCGGCGTTTTCAAGTCATGCGTCAGTGCGGCAATCTGCTCGGCGCGCTGCTGCTCCATCCGCCATTGGCTTTGCAGGCTGTCGGTCAGCTCTCGGCCCATCGTCTGCATGGCATGCAGCGTGGCGGAAAACTCTCGCAGACGCGCGCCGTATGCGTCAATGCGCTCGGGCTGCTGCGCAGCGATGGCATCCACCGCGCGGTGCAGACAGGCGGTCTCGGCGGCAAAGACCCGCACGGTGCGGTGGGTCTGCCAGCCCAGCCATGCGATGACCAGCAGCGTCAGCAAAAGCAGGTAGCAGGTCTGGAAATCCGGCAGCGTGTTCCGCAGGGCCGGGTCGGCGTAGGGCACAGCATAGTCGTACTGCAAAAGGCAAAAACTTCCGTCAGCCATTTTGACATCGTACTGGTACTGCGTATACCCCAGATTGCCGCTGCCGCCATGGAAGGCGTTGAGGGCGATTTTCAGCTGACGGGCGGTCATGTTGGTCTGCAGCACCGTGTCATTCTGCACCACAGCCCAGCGGCACAGGTCACTGATTTGGTTGGAATCAAATGTTTCTGCGGTCACGGCGGCCACGGTCTCCCGGGCCTCGGAACAGGCCTGGGCGGACGCCACGGCAGGCAGCAGAAAACCGATGTTTATCAGCTGCATAAAAATGATCCACCAGAGTACCAGAATCAGCGCACACCCGCCGCCGCACAGAAGAAGATACCGCAGCAGCACGGTGCGCAGACTGGTCAGTTTTCGTTTTGCCATTGGTAGCCTACTCCCCATATCGTTTGCAGCACCTCCCCTGCCCCGGCCACGCGCAGCTTGGCGCGGATGTTTTTAATGTGCTGGGTGATGGCGGTGTCATCCGCTGTACCGTCATAACCGAACACAGCTTCGTAAATCTGTTCTTTGGAAAAGGTCTGCCCTGCATGGAGGGCCAGCAGCTCACAGATGGCGTACTCGGATTTTGTCAGGTGTAAAGGCATGCCGCCAACACCAGCTTCTTTGGCAGAAAGGTCCAGCGTCACCCCGCCGCGGGTGATCTTATGGGACGGCGTGCGGTTCTGCCGCCGCAGGTGGGCGGCAACCCGCGCACGCAGCTCGGCCACGCGGAACGGCTTGGTCAGGTAATCGTCCGCACCAAGACCGAGACCGGTCAGCACCGACGGCTCATCGGTGCGGGCCGTCAGAAACAGAATCGGCGCGTCCGTCTCGGCGCGAATGCGGCGGCAGACGGCAAAGCCGTCCTCGCCGGGCATCATCACATCCAGCAGGATGCAGTCCGCCCAGCGGCAGAGCGTATCGGTCAGCTGTGTGCCGGAGGTGCGCGTTTCTACGGTGTGGCCGTCACGCTCAAGCGCTGTTTTTAGCAGCGTGCAAAGGTCACGGTCATCATCGATTGCCAGAATGTTTGCCATAATAGCCCCTTTTATTGCAGTAAGCTGTAAACAAGACAGGATGCACCGTAAAGCAGGTAGACATGTGCCGGGTAGAACCAGTAGAACAGCTGCTTGTGGCCGCTGCCGCGCTGGCCGTTGTACAGCGCCATGCCGATAACGGCAAAAACGCCGAGCCACTCATAGTAGACTGTGAACATCTGCGAGAAAGTAAAATCCGGGAAGCTGCGCGCCTGCAGCCAGACCAGCACAAAATCCGTCAAAAATGTGAACGCGGCCCACACAGCCAGCCGCAGACGCTTATGATTGTACAGCGCATACAGAACAATGCCGCCGAAGAAATAGTGCCAGCCGCCATCGGTGATGCCCGACCACATGGGAAACGGTGCCGTGATAAGCCACGCCAACACGGAAGAGCCGATCGGTGCGTCCTGAATTTTGGGAAAAAGCATCAGCAGCGCTGCGATGCAAAACGGCCAGAGAATCGGCATGGCAGCAGCCAGTGCGCCCCGTACAAACCGGCGCTGACGCAGCCAGTCGATGCCCTGCCAGATGATGCAGAGCAGCATGAACTGCTGAAAAATCGCGTTCATCGGGTAGAAGCCGTCCCCGCGGCGAAAGGCCCCTGCATAGAGCATGAAAAATTCCACCGTGCCCATCGCAGTACCGATGGCCCAGATGCGCAGAAAGTAGCGCCTGCGGTCATGGGTGTGGGCGAAGCCCTCCACGGTGCAGAACAAAAACAGCGGTGCGGACAGCCGCGCCAGCATACTGAACCATTCCGGCACAACGCCCGTAAATTCAAAAAAGTAGTGAATGTGATCCATCACCATGAGCACCAGCGCAATGGTTTTAAGCGCTGTGCCGGTCAGACCGAATTTTTGCTTTGTCATAATAATAACCCCTTTACATTGTCGATGTAAACAGTGTAACAGGGGTTTATGTAGAAATTATAAGTGTTTGAAAATCAGCTGTGCCTCAAAGGCAGATTTGCCTTCCCGTTCGCCATCAAAATAGAAGGTGTCCTCTGCCAGTCTGGCACGGCGCAGGGTGAAGCTCTCGCCGCGGGGTACCTCGCGGTGGTAGCTGATGATGAAATCCGAAATCTGCGCACTGTCCCAGACCTGCCACGGTACGGCGTCGCAGACAATGTCGGCATAGCGGGTGTTGTTGAGGTGGCCGTTCATGTCGCAGCGGGAGTAGGCCGCGGTCTGCGTGCCCAGCGTCTCGCAGTCCTCGGGCGCAACGCGGGGCAGGCGCATCGGCAGCTCAAGGGGCACATCCTCGGCCCACAGGTCGGCAAACTGCTCCGGGTGCTTGCGCAGGATCATACGCTTTTCGGTATCAATGAGTACCCAGCGGCTGTCCATTGTGGCGACCTCTGCCCCGTTGGCATCGTAAAAATGGGTGATGCGCTTGTTGACGGCGCGCTTGCAGCGCTCGGGCTGGGTGACAAGGGTCAGTTCCTCGTCCACACAGGGCAGCCGTGTGACGTGCAGGGCCAGCTTGGCCAGCACATAGGCGGTGTGGGTCTTGCGGTACAGGGCATCGTCCAGCCCTACGGCCTCGGCGTGGGCGGTAGCAACCTGCTGGGCATAGCGCAGCAGCGCCCCCAGTTTGACATGGCCGAGGTGGTCGCCGTCCGTGCGGTAGACGGTAAATTTTTGGGTGTAGGTTATGAGCTTTTCGGGCATAAGGAAGCCCTCCTTGATGGATTTTGAATTGATTCGCCAAGCAGAGTATAGCACAAATGTTGGAAAAATGCAAAGGCGGGGGCTTTGGGGCTGGCCGTAGGGGCTGATGCTTGCATCGGCCCGCGGAGGGGTCAAGATCCTTCCCTACAAATCGAGCTGTAAAGGGGTGCAGCGGCAAGGCTGCGGGCCGGGCATGCCCGGCCCCTACGGGGCGGCAAACAAAAAGGCTGCACACGCAAAACAGTGTACAGCCTGAAACTGTTTAATAGTTATCGCGGGATTTTTTGCGGAGCTTGCGCCAGATATTGAATGCAGAGATAGCGATGGCCAGAAGCAGCAGGGCAAGAACCATCCAGCCGCTGCCACCCTCCTCGTAGCTCTTCATCTCGCTCCACTGGGCATCCATGGCGGCGTTGATGTCGTCGGGCAGAGTCTCAAAGACCTCCGCCTTGTCCAGAACCTCCGCGCCCGGGTAGGCAATTTCGCTGTACTTCAAATCGTCGTCCAGCATCTCCCACACGGCGGTGATGGGGGTGGAATAGCCGATGAAGTCCGCGTTGGCAAGGCCGACGTCCGGCTCACACAGGTAGTTGATGAACATTTCGGCGGCCTCCCGGTGTTTGGCGTTGGCCGGAATGCACATGCTGTCGATGAAGAAGTTGACGCCTTCCTCCGGGTGGACGAAAGCAAGGTCTGGGTTTTCGTCGATCATCGTGATGGCATCGCCCGCATAGTAGGGCGCCATGGCGGCCTCGCCACCCTCCATCTTGTCAAAGACCTCGTCCATGACGTAGGCTTGCACGATGTTCTTCTGGGCCTTCAGCGCGTCGGTGATGGCGGTGATCTCGTCAACGGACTGCGGATTCATCGACAGACCAATCGTCTTGGCTGCAATCGCGTAAGCGTCGCGGGAATTGTTGAACATCAGCACATTGTTTGTGTACGCAACATCCCACATGTCCGCCCATTTCGTGGGCGGCTCCTCGACCATCGTCGTGTTGTAGATCAGGCCCGTTGTGCCCCACATGTAGGGCACGCTGTACTTGTTGCCGGGGTCGAAGCTGCGGTCCAGATATGTTTCACCGATGCCGGCAAAGTTCGGAATGTTGTCCATGTTCAGCTCGGACAGCATTCCCTCCTTGGCCATCTTGCCCACCATGTAATCCGATGGGAAGATGACATCATAGGATACGCCGCCGGATTTCAGCTTGGCGTAGAGGCTCTCGTTGGAGTCGTAGGTTGTGTAATTGACCTTGATGCCGGTCAGCTCCTCGAATGCGGACAGAACGTTGATGCTCTCGTCAGAACCGTCGGAGATATACAGGCCGTTGTTGTAGACATTCAGCGTGATATGGTCGTTGGCAAAGCGCTTCCAATCGTAGTCGCCGGAGACGGAAATATCCTCGTTGACCTCGATGTCATCGGCGGCCAGCACCGGCGCGGCGCTCATCATGGTGACAGTCAGTGCGGCCAGCGCTGCAGCGGAAAACTTTTTCAGCTTCATCTTCAGCGCCCCCCTTCGTCCAGCATGGCTTTGCGGATGGCCTTCTGGTTGCGGCGGTAGGCGCGGGAGTCTGCGGCGTTGGAAATCAGGATGATTGCCAGAATGACGCAGAATATGACTGCAGACAGCGCGTTGATCTCGGGGCTGACCTTCTTGCGGGTCATCGAGTAGATGGCGATAGGCAGTGTCTGCATCGTGCCGGAGTTGAAGTAGGAAATCATGAAGTCATCAATAGAGTAGGTCAGGCAGATGAGGAATGCCGACAAAATGGCCGGGGACAGCTGCGGCATGATGACTTTGGTGAAAGCCTGGCGCGGTGTGCAGCCCAGATCCAGCGCTGCATTGTACAGGCTGGGATCGAGCTGGCGCAGCTTGGGGCCTACATTAAAGATAACATACGGGATATTGAAGGTGATGTGCGCAATCAGCAGCGTCGGCCAGCCGAAGATGCCGCTCTCGCCGCCGATGCCGAAGTTCTGCGCCATGACGAAGAGAAGCATCAGTGAGACACCGGTGATGATCTCCGGATTGACGACAGGCACATAGCTGATGTTATTGATGATGAGCTGGCTTTTGCGGGACATCGAGTTGATGCCAAGGGTCGCCAGCGTGCCCAGCACCGTGGCGATAATGCTGGACACCAGCGCCAGCACAAGGCTCAGACCCAGCGCGGACAAAATCATCTCGTTGTGGAACAGGCTTTTGTACCAGCCGAGGGTGAAGCCCGTAAAGTTCGAGCGGGATTTGCTCTCATTGAAGCTGAACGCAATCATGACCGCGATGGGCAGATACATGAAGCAGAACACCAGAATGACGTAGGTGCGCATGAGCAATGCGGAATGTTTTTTTGTCATATCACATCACTCCTTCCATCTCGGACTCGTCAAAGCTCGAAGTGAAGCTCATGCAGAGCAGGACAATGACCATCAGCACCAGGCTCATGGCGGAGCCGAGGTTCAGATTGTAGGAGTTGCCAAGGAACTGCAGCTCGATCAAATCGCCGATCAGCAGGTTGGAGCCGCCGCCCAGCATACGGCTGATAATAAAAGTAGAGACTGCGGGCACAAACACCTGCGTGATGCCGGTGGCAATACCGGGGCCGGTCAGCGGGACGAGCACCCGAAACAGAATATGCCAGACGTTGCAGCCCAGATCCTGCGCGGCCTCAATGATGGAATCATCGATTTTTGTCATGGCCGTGTAGATGGGCAAAATCATAAACGGCAGGTAGTTGTACACCATGCCCAGCACAACCGCACCTGAGGTGTTGATCATGTTGAAGGGGCCGAGGCCGAACAAACCGAAGAATTTGTTGATAAGGCCGTTTTTCTCCAGCAATGTCATCCAGGCGTAGGTGCGCAGCAGGAAGTTCATCCACATGGGCAGCATAATGAGCATCAGCATAATGTGCTGCTTGTTGGCGCGCAGGCGGGAGAGAAAATACCCCACCGGAAACGCCATGACCAGGCAGATCACGGTAGAGATCGCGGCCAAAATCAGGCTGCGGGCAAACACGCTGGAATACCGCCCGATCTGGGTGAGGTTGTCGAAGGTGAACTGGCCGTCCGCGTTCGTCATGGCGTACCAAATGACGATGAAAAGCGGTACGACTGTGAAAATGGCCATCCAGACCAGATACGGCCCGGCCAGCCAGCGGGAGGATTTGGATTTGAGCATGGATCACACCTCCGAACGCTTCATGATATGAATTTCGTCCGGGCCGATGTTCATGCCGATAAGCTCGCCGGGCTGGCTGGCCTGGGTGGAATGGATGATCCACTCATAGCCTTCCACATCGACGTGCATTTCAAAGTGAACGCCCTTGAAGATGACCTCGCGCACAAGGCCGGTCAGCATACCGACAGAGGGCGGCACGATCTGCACGTCCTCCGGGCGGATGACGACCTGCACAGGCTCGTTCGGCTTGAAGCCGCGGTCAACGCAGGTGAAGTCGTGCCCGCCGAAGTTGACGTAGAAGTCGCGCAGCATGACGCCGTCGACAATGTTGGAGTCACCGATAAAGCGGGCAACAAAAGCGTTCTTGGGTTCGTTGTAAATATCCTGCGGGGAGCCGATCTGCTGGATCTTACCGCCGGACATAACAACGACGGTATCCGACATGGTCAGGGCCTCCTCCTGATCGTGGGTGACGTAGACGAAGGTGATGTTCATTTCACGCTGCAGGCGCTTCAGCTCCAGCTGCATCTCCTTGCGCAGCTTGAGGTCGAGCGCGCCGAGCGGCTCGTCAAGCAGCAGGACGCGGGGCTGGTTCACCAAGCTGCGGGCAATGGCCACGCGCTGCTGCTGGCCGCCGGACAGCTGGTGGATGCTGCGGCGTTCAAAGCCCTTCAGGCCGACGATCTCGAGCATCTCGAGCACCTTCGGGCGGATCTCATCCTCGGTCATCTTTTTCAGGCGCAGACCGAAGGCGACGTTCTCAAACACGTTCAGGTGCGGGAACAGCGCATACTTCTGGAACACCGTGTTCACAGGCCGCTTGTACGGCGGCATGTTGGCGATGTCCTTGCCATCAAAAAAGACATTGCCCGATTTCGGTGTTACAAAGCCGGCAATCACACGCAGGGTCGTCGTCTTGCCGCAGCCCGAGGGGCCCAGGAAGGTGACAAACTCCTTGTCGTGGATGTCCAGCGAAAGTCCGTCCAGGACCTTCTGCCCATCGAATTCGACAACAATGTCTTTCAGAGATACGATCAGATTTTCATTCATTTTTATTGCATCCCCCTTTGCGGAATTTCCCGTTACAGCACTCCTTTATGCACCGTTTCTTCCTTAGGCCGGCACAGAGTCCTTGACGAGTCAGCGCCAATTATGCCGCCCCGCAAAGGTTTGTTACACGACTCCCTGCTGAAGAAGCCGCTGCAAGCAGCACATACAACGCCAATGTGTCAGGGCAGAAAAGATTTGCCCTATAGATGCACACACAAGATACATTATACGGCTTGCAGAATATTTGTCAATAAGAACTTTTTAATAAATTGGTAAAGAAGCGTTCATGATTTTGTAAAAGAAACGGCTTTTTTGAAAATGTGCGATGCAGCAGCCGCCGCAAAAAGCACGGCACTGGGCAAAGCGGCAAAGAGGCCATACAAAAGCCCGAGCGCAGCCTGCCCGGCTGGCTGCGCCAGGCAGGCACATACATACCGACTGGCGGTTTGTATGCAGGCTGAATAATACGGCGGCTGGAACCGCAGTTGAAATGATTGGGTGTATTGCACTACTTTACACGCGGCATTGAAAAAGCTCTATGAAAAGGGCGGCACAACGCGCAGGCGATAGCAGATTTTATAAAGTAAAAACGGCACAGAACGCTGCAGTTTTGCGTTCTGTGCCGTTTGGGCAATACCGCATAATTCTAAGTGCCGATACGGTGAGCGAGG
>UMLO01006407.1_pt1 | contig 13488 bp, 14 predicted proteins | sample 1966551 | NCBI WGS metagenome assembly UMLO01 (sample SAMEA4836201, study PRJEB28245) | human gut metagenome | biome: gut microbiome; material: fecal sample | place: Denmark | collected 2008
GCCTCTCTGAGTTCCTGTGTAATTTCTCCTTTTCGAATAAACCGACTATAGTCTTTTTCATCAAATATATAACAACGATTTCTTCCGCGCTTCTTTGCCTCATTCAATGAAAAATCTGTCAGCTTCATAACTTTTGAATATTCAATATTCTCAGAACTGTGCAGAGCCAGACTTCCTCCTGAAATTGTATACATTACCTCAAAATCATTTTCTTCAACAAACTGATCGATGGACTCCCTGATCTTTATAAAAAGTTTTCCTGCCTCTTTTGTATCATCCGAGAAAACATCCAGAATTAAAAATTCATCTGCCATCAGTTTATATACTCTTTGTTTTTCTGACATACACGAAGAAATACATGCCGCTGTTTCTCTCAGTATAAAGTCTCCATATTCCATACTGAATTTCTCATTAATTTCTTTAAAATGATCAATTCCAACACGCAACAGATATCCCTTCTTCCAGGTCGGAACCGGATTACTTATGTATTCACGGAAACCAGTTTCACCCAAAAACCCGCTGACATTGTCCGCTTTTTGTTTTCCACCAATCTCATTGATGCAGCCAATCATATAAAGAGGCTTCATTTTGGCATCGCGTATCAAATGTCCCTTGCATTTGATCCAGACAGGCCTTTTTTTCAGATCCATCCAGCGATACTCCATATTGTGAGTACAGCGCTCTGTACTTAGCAGATCATCAAATTCTGCTTTCAACTTTGCATAATCAGGCCCATAGACAAAATCTCTGTGATACTCCATTACCTTGTGAAAAGCATTTTTCGGAATACAGAATCGCTCCAGTGCCTGTGGCGCAATATAATAATAATCTGTCCTGAAATCTATAACATACGGATAATTATCGGTGGTAGGACTGATAAGATCAATCATACTGCAAAGCTCATCCAACGGCATATCCTGATATTTTTTCTCGTGGAGGATCACTTCATCAATAATATCTTCTGCAGGATGTTTTTCCATATAGGAAAATGTATTTTCCGTCCCCGTTGTCTTTACAACTTTTTTCCTGCGTTTCTGGCGATACAGCATCGTATCACTTCGTCTTACTATGTCCTTAAAATCAATATCTGTATCCGGAATATAATATGCATATCCTGTTGAAATACTCAACTGATAACTAAGATCACGTGACGTTTCTTTCAGAGTCCGTTCCAGTACATTTATGCAGCCAGGAATCTGTTCCTTTTCCTCACTATGATACACATATGCAAACTCATCACCGCCAATACGAAAACAGTTTTTTTCATTTTTGAACGCACGCCGGATACACTGATAGCAAAGCTTCAGTGCTTCGTCTCCCTTTTCATGTCCGAAATTGTCATTGATCTCTTTCAGATTATCTACATCAAGTAATACAACACCTGTCGTCCGCAGCTCAATTTCCTGCTCATCCAGATATTTGATCATGTTTTCGTAGGCATTTCTGTTCATCGCTTCCGTCAGCATATCCATATTTGCCATCTTCTGCAGATATACAATTTTCTGTTTCTGAACATACTGGTCATAATATCTGTATACCTGTATCCAGATCAGCGAAACAATAAATCCCATGGTTCCAAGCGGAAGGAATATGGACGTAGTTTCAAAATTTCTGATATAATACAAAGCAAGTTCTGCCGCACCAGATACCATTATGATATACAATGGATACTTAAACTCCCGTGCTGCTTCATTTTCTATTTTTTCTGCCTCATAATGAATCAGCATCAATGTATAGACAACTGTAACCAGCATTAATATATGCGTCATCGGAAGCATAAGGAAAATATCTATGATTCCTGCACACTGAAGTATGACCTGTACTGCCATATTCAGCAGGAACAAAATTGCCAGGTATAACGCGCCTTTACGATACTTGCTTTTGCAGATATCATATAAAAGAAAAGTAAATGGCACCGGAAATAGCAAAAAGGAAAAAAGATCCACAAAATAAAGAGTTCTTCCATCCGGGATCAGAAACTGCATAAATCCACACTGCTGCAATGACCATATCGCAATCAGCAAAGAAAAGATTCCAAGATTCAATAAAATCTCATTTTTGCCCACTGATTTTGCTCTGTTCTTTTTTCTCATACTCGAAAAGTACAAAATCAGACTGACTGTCCCAGAAAACAAAATCCCACAGCTGATAAGCAATATCCCGAAACTGTCTTTCAGAATTCTCAGGATACAATCGCCCCTCGTTCCAAAAGAAAGTGAAAACTCATTTCCATAGTATTTCGAATATACCGGAAGTATCCGTACCTCCAGTTTTTTCCTGCACTATTCTCTGGAAGATCTACAATATGCCAGCAGGAACCCGGTGATTTCAGAAATTTAGGTGCATTTTCATCTCTGCCATACTGGTAAATTTCTTCACCGTCAAGAAGAACCTCCACAGCTGTATGCGTGGTTTTAAACAAAAGCGACCGTTGTCCATTAAACTCCTCCGGCAAAACCATGTTCTCTGTCTTGATCTCGCCCTCCACTTCCTGCGTTGCTTCAAATGTCACAGTACCGTCAAAAGACAACTTCTCTCTCGATGTACTCTGATTATATATCCATGTGGAAAAAACAATGGCAAACAATCCGAAAGTAACCAATGCAATCCATAGTCTTTTTTGTATTTTCATATTTCCCCTCATCCATAAATTTAATAATAAGTGTCTGGCATTTTAGTATACACCTTATCCGCTTACCTGACCAGAGATTCCGGGGATTTTTGTTGGATTGTTTCTACATTTCATAGCATTGAGGTAGAACTGCTATTTTAGCTTATCTATAATCCTGCGATATCTCCAGAATTCTTATCCCGTAAAAATTTAATCATATTTCTTTGCAGTTGATGATACCTGGCTTTTGTATCTGGATTTTTTCCACAATACTCTCTGTTCATCTTTTCATTTGATTCATATTTTACTGGAATATCATACAGATCAAACTGCTCACGGGTAAGGTCCACATAATGTCCATCAATTTTATTGAAATAATGCGTTCCTCCACCCTCTACTCTAATTCGATGAATACTTCCGCCAAACATATCATACACCAGCATTGCCGTGATCGCACATTGTCCATAAGACGGATCTGTCGGAATCCATTCACCCTGACAGGATCTATATGCAGTTTCCGCTTTCCAGGATTGTCTTAAAACTGCATACAATTTATGTAATGTATCAATTCCCTGAAATGCAGGCACTTCTTTGCATTCCTTACCTGCCAGTTCCTGCCCCTGGTAATAGAAGCCATCTTCTCCTGCTGGAAATACATTGTCTAAATCTTTTAATGCGCTTTCGATTGCTGTAGTCATGAAATCTCCCCCTTTATAGGACTTACCTCCCAAATCTCATATCCCTGCCGCCTGGCTGAATCATACACCGGCTGCATGTTCTTCTCTAGAATATTATAAAATTCCTCTTTCGTATTGCCCCTGCGGTATAACTCCTGCCCTGCCCAGATGGAATGCAGATTATCCCTATAGCATGCCTCAAAACATTTATGTATGCTCTCATTTTGATGAATCATTCCATACAAAATATATTGATTCCCTGCAAAATCCTTAAAGAATGGGGTCCACTTCGGAAGTCGATTGCTTTTGGAAGAGTTCAGGGACGAATCCATTGGCATAAGGTTCCACAGCTCATCATTCATCACAAAAGACCATGGAATAAAATGATCCACATCATACTGTTTCGGAACAATTTTCTGCCCGGTAAATACATCATGTATCTCGTGCATTTCCAAAACTGCCTCCCACAATTTCCGCACATTAGAAAGCTTCCGCACTTTATCATTCATCGAAACCAGTTTGTAAATAAGCCCCGGAACTTCGGGATTGTTATTCTGGAGCCATTTAACTTTTTCATATTGGATCCATCCAAGAATACTGACCGTATTATCCTGAATCATTTTGATCCAGTCCGGATGAAAATACACTTTTTTCTTTAGTTTGCTTTCCTCGCCCAACACATATGGAAGCGGAGTCACTGTATCATTGATCTTCTTAATATATGTGGTCATACGCCGAACACTACTCCAGGCAGCCCGCTCTTTACTGTGTGCAAAAAATCCTGCCAGTGCCCTGTATGGAACCATATTGGTAAGCTGCTCTTTGAATTTTTTCAGTTCAGGATCATACTCAACGATTGCATTTTTGATTTTCACTTTAGAAGCATTCGCCGGAAGCACACTGAGTTCTGTCAGTCTCAAAATCGCACGTTCCAGACCATCCCGCACCATTCCATCCAATTGCAAACCACTAAGATGAATGTGAAATTCCCGTACGGAATACCACGCATTTGCAATCATTTCATCAATGATCGCATCAAACGTTGTTTCCGTCACACCTTCCGAAATCAAGTCTACAATCGCTTCCAGCCAGTAAAATTTGTAACAGAAAGACGGATCCTTCATCATCTGAGAAAATCCCTCAATATCAAGCGTATTATAATATTGTGCTTTAATATTTAACGCATTTTCCTGCGCAGGATAATATTGAGCCATTTTTCCTCTTCCCTCCCGTCTCTTACATCGCCTGTTATCCACATTTTTTCCATGACCAGTCCGTGAATGCCTTTCACCATTTTGTAGAAACTCTCCTCTGTAAAATCAGAGAAATAACGACCGTTCCGCTCACCTTCAAAATCTCCGTATTTGAAGGATGCGTAAATGATCCCGTCTGGCGTTAGTGCATTGTGCATTCTCTGTAAAATATCCGGCAGCTCGTTTTTTGCCACATGCAAAATAGATGCACACGCCCAGATGCCGTCGTATTTTTCTTTCGCATGTAATTCTTGAAACAGCATCTGGCGAACTTTGATTCCTGTGTGTGTGCTTGCAAGTTTACATAGCATAGGGGAACCGTCTATTGCATCTACTTTGTAGCCTTGCTCAAGAAAATATTTTGTGTCTCTTCCTGAGCCACAGCCGAAATCAAGGATGTTTGCGCCTGGTGGAAGTGTGGACAGGAATTCTTGCTGGATTTGTGAAAAATCTACAGCAACTGTGTTTGCGGCAAAAGATTCTGCATTTACATTATAATGCTGTAACGTTTTGTCACTCATTTATGATTACTCACTTATAATTTTCCCTTAACCTTCTCAATCAGAGTAACATCCGCCGGAAGCCATTCCACATCATCTATAGTTTTTTTATTCACCCATCGAGCTGCCTCATGTTCCTTAAGGACAAGATCACCTTTTACAATCTCACACCAGAAGCAATCCATAGAAAGATGAAATGTCGGATAATCATACTCAATCGTATCAATCAGTTCGCCAACAGAAATCTCTGTATCCAGTTCTTCTTTGATTTCCCTCTTCAATGCATCTTGTGGGGTTTCTCCTTCTTCGATTTTTCCTCCTGGAAATTCCCATCCGTCTTTAAATTCACCATAACCTCTCTGGGTTGCAAAAATAATTGGCTCTCCATCTTTATTTACTGCTTTTATTACTGCCGCTACTACTCGTACTGTTTTCATTTTTAAGCCTCACTTACTATATATTCGTATATATCTTCTCTTACCGGTACATCCAATCTATAATTAATTTCAAAGGCATCATCACCAGTCTTTTCCATCTTAATTGGAATTGGTTCGCCTTGGGCGAATATTTCTCCCAGAAAATAAAATTCTTTTGCTTCTTTATCATCTTTATTCTTTCTTACAAACAATAAAATTTTATTTTCTTTATCCGCTTCCGTCCTTTTAAAGAAATGATCCGCATCACTGGAATTAATTTTTCTTGGATGCTTCGATAATGCAATCAAATTTTCTCTTGTTACAAATCTGTCCTCATATGCAATCGCATCCTCTGCCTTATCATAATTAATAAATACTGGTAAAGTTTTCGTCGTGGTATCATAAAAATACCCGCCAATGTTCTGTGCATTCATATTTCGTTGCCAGTTCAACAGTCGACATACGTCTTCATATGTATACTTCTGATATAGCTGAAATTCTGTATCCTTATAAGACTCCGAATAATTCTCCAAGTAATTTTCAATCCCATATTGAATCAGTTCATTTACCATTTGGAAAAAGTTCTTATCGGTATTCAACATTTTTTCAAACTTATCTTCCAACTCATATCCATCTGAAGATTTTCTGATTAAAACACAATCTTTGTATTTCTCACGATCCTCTTTTTTCAAAAATTCATTAGTAAGATTTCTTACAACCGATTCTTCTGTCTGCAAATTTAATTGCTTATGGTAGATCGTTTCCAATATTTTTTTATAATAAGTAAAGAGTCTTCTTTGCTGTTTCAAAAGCTGATGTAACAGAGCCAGCTCATGAATTCGCTTCATGTTAGTTACTTTTTTCGAAAGAAATTCTATAATATTTTCTTCCTCTGAAGTCAGTCTTACTTCATATTCCTTTGAATAATACTTAATCAAAAATGCATAATATGAACCAAATTTTGAAAAATATTTATTCACATCAATCGAACCATATTCCCGAAAATCAAGCACCGTTGGTATACGTCCAAGACGATATTTCAACTGTTCAAAAGCCTCTCTCAACAGCTTCACATCATTAGTTCTTGCACTGTCAATTGATTGAAAAATTCTCTTTCTGGAAATCTCATCAAAATGAATCGTGGATGCTCCAGGTATAATTCTGGTTCCTTCAGAAACATATCTTCGAATAGAATCTTTGTTATAACTCCTGTCACCGGACAGCGCAATCGGAATCATATAGTTATTCATATAATTCCCAATAAAATCAATAATAACTACATACTCTTTTCCTTCTGCCTTGCGAAGTCCTCGTCCCAACTGCTGAACAAAAATAATCGGTGATTCCGTCGGTCTAAGCATTAAAACCTGGTTAATTTCAGGAATATCAACACCTTCATTAAAGATATCTATTGTAAAAATATAATCCAGAAATGGCATCTCATCTGTATCATTTTTCACATGATTATAGATATTTTTTTCATGTTTTTCAATCTCGTCTTCTGAAATTTCTTTCGTTAAAAGATTGATTGCTTGTTCCCTTTCTTTTTCTGAGGCTGCCCCTGTTAATACAGAAGTATAATAACCACACTCGTTAAATTTTGTTGAAAGTTCTCGTGCTTCATCCTTTCCGCTACAAAAGATCAGTCCCTTTACTCTTTCCCCACTATAACCAAAATAATTTGCCTGTTCCAGAATATAGCGAACTCTTACATCTGAAACTAAATACGAAAAGTTTCTCAGATCAGTCTTATCATCTACTGTCTGACCATCTATTTCTATATCTGTAATACCAAAATAATGAAATGGACAGAGTAAATCTTCTTTTAAAGCATGCTGCAGCCTGATTTCATAAGCAATGTTGTGGTCAAATACATTGAATATATCAAAACCGTCCGTTCTTTCCGGACTAGCAGTCATTCCCAGCCAGAATTGGGGCTGAAAATATTTCATAATTCTTTGATAGCTCTCAGCCCCTGCTCGATGCACTTCATCAATACAGATCCAATCAAATTCTTCTGGCTTATATCTTTCCAGCGTCTCTGGTTTTGCCATCATAGACATCGTTGCAAACAAAATATCTGCATCATACTCTTTTGAATTTCCCGATAATAAAGCTAATTTCTTTGTGTTTCCAAACACCTTCTTATAGCTCTTCAATGCCTGTTTTTCAATCAGTTCTCGATGCACGATAAACAAAGCTTTTTTCGGTTTTTCATTTCTCATTGCAAATGCAGAAGCATATGTTTTTCCGGTCCCTGTCGCACTGATAAGTAATGCTTTTTTTGCCCCTCGTTCAATCAAATCATGTACACTGCAAATAAATTCTTCCTGCATTTTATTTGGCTTTAATTTATATGCATCATAATCAATGATATCTTCCTGCAAAGCAATTTTTTGTTGCTCACGGATTAGCTTATCAATCTGTTTTTTTCTGTTGTATTTCTTTCTGTATGCCTCTATAAACTCATCATAAGGTCTCGCAGCCGCATCTGACCAAAGCGCTTCAAATTCCCTCACAATAGACTGGGCCATTTCACCCTGTTCAGTACTTACAAGCTGTGTATTCCATTCCATATTTGTCGACAAAGCAGTTTGTGTCATATTGGAACTTCCAATAATAATCCTGTAAATTCCATTCGCTTTGAATAAATATCCCTTTGTATGAAATCCTACTCCCGCTTCATCGACATGATACATTTTTAATTCTACATTCTTCAAAGCAGCCAGCCTGTCCAACGCGTATGGATCGCTAAAACACAGATAATCTGTCGTTAGAATACGTCCTTTAATTCCTCGCCGCTCTAACTCTCTAAGAGTTTCTGACAGTTCCACAAAGCCACTCCGGTTAATGAATGCCACACTTATTGAAAACTCGTCGCAATGCATTAGCTGATTCTCTATGTGCGTTAATACTTTAATTCCTCGTTTGTGATCATTGGTGATAAACTGCGGTCTGTAGGCAAGATTGGAGTCTATTGTGCTATCGACAAAAGCTGTTTTTAATCCCATATTAATTTCACTAATAACATTCCTTACCAAACTATATCCTCCCAGTTATTTTCTCACTCCTTCAAATTATTTTATGAATAATACTTCCTACATTCTAAAGTTTCTAAAATCACTCTATTATATTCGCAAATTTATATATCCATAATTCTTATATTTCCACTTACATGTTTTTTATTTTCATTCTCTAATAATAATTTTCCTTTTATATAATATGAATGTGATTTAGATGTATCTCCATTTTTACGAGCTTTATATAAAACTTCAATATCATCATTTTTTGTATCAAATAAAAGAATTCCTATATTATTCTCCCTAAATATATCTACCTTTTTCTTTAAAAGCCTCTTTTTGTCACTTGGCATCACTACATATGTGTATTCTGAAAATGTTTTATACCTTATTGCTTGAAACAAAGCTCTTTTCCAATTATCCAATTTTAATTCAAAAGCATATATTTTCATTTCAGGTATATAATATTTTTCCGATATTTTATAACTACCACATTCATTTTGTATTACTATTTTTTTTCTACATAGATCTAACAACTCTTTTTGCAAAGTATTTTTACTTAGTCCTGTATTTGCTTCCAAATACTCAACTGTATGATACATTTTATTCTTCAAACACGCCAATATTTTTGACTCAGTGGCCCATTTCTCTGCAGAAATTATATCAATAAAATTTCTACATATTTTCTCCTCTTCAACCTGAACCCCTATGTAGTCTGGTATTCCTTGAAATGCCTCTATTTCCTTAAAGAGATTATTAAATTTAAATATATTTTTTTTCTCACTGTTTAAATATTGTTCAAATTTCAAACCCAGCTCATATTCATTCATATTTAAATATCCTTTAGCATTTCTTCAAATCTTTTCAATCCATCATCCCATACCTTCAAATGACTAGATTTTGATTTTGTTTCAAAATATTCTTCTGGAAGTTCTTTATATATCTGGCTTGCTTGAAAAATATATTGACGCATAAAATTAATTTTATCTTTCACTTCAATCTCTTTATCAATCTTATCTATGATTTGCTTTATTGCCGCCCAACGTTCTACACAACTATTAACATCCGTCCAGGCACTTCCTGCTAAATCATTATACATAAAATGATCGTAATCTGTATTTGACAAAATTTCACCCAATTTGCCACTCTGTTTAATCATTTGAATTTCAGGAATTAACAATAACGAATTCATTATTTTATTTGAAAAATATCTTTTATTTGGTCTACGCATAGCACCCTTTTGTTCAAAATTCTTTCGGTCAAATTTTCTTGTATTCTCATACCATCCCGTTGCAATACTATCAATTCCCGTTGCATACATTGGAATTCCTACATAATCTCCATATCCTAAAATGACTTTATACATATTAATAGTTGACAAATTATACAGAAAATACATTATATTTGCCATACTATCCGAATCTATCATATTAGGAGTATTATAGTTATTTCTCTCAATAATAACATAAAAGCCCTCTACCTCAAATAATGTAATAATGTCTAAGAAGTCTTTTACATCTTCAAAATTTGCAAAAGCTGATTCATGAACACATATAGAAATCATAATATTTTCACTTTCCATATATCTAATACTTTCATTTGCTAAAGATAAAGCAATCTGACTCATTCTGCTGTCAAAGCTTTCAAAAAAAATATTAGGTGAAATAATCGTCTTCATATTACACTTTTTTTGATATTCAATATTTCTTTTCACTATATCCTGTATATTACTTGGTATAGATAAATACTTTTTATTAATTATACCTTCTGGGTAAAAATTATATTTGTCTAATTTCCCACACCCAATATCCCCTTCAAACGCACATATATAAAATTGTGGATCAAAATACATCTCCACATTTCGAGCTTGCATTTCAGCTATGTATTCTTCCATACGCTCTGGCATCTCTGCTTTAGGACTAAGAATAATACCTGATAAACTATTATTAGAAAGTCCTATTTCTATTTTTTGTGATTTTCCATATGCATGTTGTGCTAATAATCCCATAATTTTTTACCTCTCCAAAAATTGTCTGAACACATTCATGTTTCTAAAACGTTCACTTGGTCTTTTTCTTAACAGTCTAAATATAATATTTTCAAAATTCAAAGAAATATCCGAACGATAATTCTTAATCGATTCTGGAGTTTCTGTTAAGATTCTCTTAAACACATCATCGCGATTATCCCCTTTTTTTATAAACGGATGTTCACCCGTTATTACTTGATACAGTACTATTCCTAAGCAAAACATATCTGATCTAAAATCCAAATCTCTTTTTTTAGATAAATCAAATTGTTCTGGCGAATAATACCCTATTGTTCCTGGCAAATATCCATATTTAGTCAATGTATCAACTGTTGAGTCAAACACCATTCCTAAATCCAAAAGAACATATCTATCGATTTTCTTATCATACATTATATTTTTCGGTTTTATATCTCTGTGAATTTTGTTATGCGCCCATAATTCTTCAATAGCATATGACAATTCTTTTGCCAATTTTTTTGCATCATCTTCATTTAATACCTTTCCATTTTCTAACACATCACTCAAATCATATCCATCTATCCACTCTTCCGAATAATATATAATATGGCTACTTCCATCACTTACCTCTGTATAAGGAAGCTCACCTAAGTGAATCAAATGTGGAGAGTCGCAAATAGACAACGCCTGTATTTCTCTTTCGCATCTTATTTCACCTTCATCACCAGCTACTTTTGATTTTATAAATTTTAATGCATTAATTTTCCCATTAATTTCACACTTGTATACTTCTTTCTGACCTCCTTTTAATGGCCCGTCCAATATCTGTAAATCCGGTATTTTTTTTATTATTTCATCAATTTGCATTTAACTTCCTCCACCTTTTAACGCAATTCACTTCACTTAATTACTTTCACAGATACAATAGTATTTCTAAAAAACAATTTAATTTTTATACAACTTTATTCTTTCTCAATTTTCATAAAATTCTATGTAAATTATAACATTAACCGATATTCAGCACCACTCTTTTTACTTTTAAGCCATATATTTCTATACAAAAACCGGACCCCTTTCAGAATCCGGCTCACCATACCCTCTTACAACTTATTATATTTCTCTTTCTTCCCCTTCGCCTTACTCACAGGATACTTCTCATCATTGACCTTTATCTTCTCCCGCACGATCTCATCAATATCCAGTCCGCAGGCATCTGCCATGAGGACACAGTAGTTTAATACGTCTGCAAGTTCTTCTTTGATTTTTTCCTGTTTTCCTTCGTTGGATACGTCGGTTCCGCTCCACTGGAATACTTCGAGGAGTTCTGCGGCTTCCAGGGAAATGGAGATTGCCAGGTCTTTGGGATTGTGGAATTGTTTCCAGTCGCGGTCGTCTCTGAATTTTAAAATTTGTTTTATGGTCTCTTCTGTCATTTTTCTTTACTCCTGTTCTGTTGCTTTTTTTAGTGTTTCTCTTAATTGCTCGTCGCATGCATATATGTGCAAGCCATTTACTCCGCGTGTCATGAGGACACGGATTTCGTGTTTCAGTAATTCCTGGGCGAAATTTTTCTTTGAGCCGTCTTCCATGGTTCTGTTCTTTGTTACTTTCCCGTTGCTGGTTTCACTTGGGTCGTAAATAATTTTGCCATCGCGGTATTTTACGGACTTTCCCAGGATCACTCCGGCGTAGTTGAGGTCAAATCCCTGGATCGTATAGGTTGAACCAACTTCTCCGATCGTGTGCGCCTGCTCTGCCCATGCCTGTTCTTTTATCTTCTTTTTCTCGGCTTTATTAAGGTTTTGTTCCAGTTCGTAATTCCATGGTTTATGCCATTTTTTATCTTCAATCCATACTTCCCAATATTTTTTTGATGCATCGTCTGGTCTTTTGCCTTGTTTATAAGTCCAGTCATAATTGGCGATCATACGGGACAGTCTGCTTTTCTCACCGCTGGCTTTTTCCTGGATTTCCAGTTCCAGATCTTTTGGTGAATCAAATATCTTTATTTCGTATTTATTTTCATTCTGAGGTATTTTCAGAACCATCTGCTGTTTTGTAAAAGCATCGATCCATTCGAGCGTTTCCTTATCAGCCTGCATACGAAGCTGTTTAGTCAATGTAATATGATTATTTTGCCTGATTGCCTCATTACGGTATTCTGTACTGCCAGGTTTTATGGTTTATTTTGTTTTGATAATGTTGTCTTGTGCGGGCGAAGATATTGTTGGATTCCCCGACATATACGTCATACTTGCCTGTTTCCGGCCAGTTGTGGATGTATACGGTTGGGAAATTCATGATGATGTTCTTCGTATCTTCTGCTTCGTTTGACTGAGTTTCTTTTTCGAATTCTTCCAGCGCAGTTTCATTGTCTTTTATTTTTTTGATGATTGAGTCTGTGATGTTCGTACTCATATACTTTTGATATTTCCTCTGTAGTTATCATTTTACAGTATTTTCCAGCTTCCATTACGGCTGGTTCCTTTTCTTTTTATTTTTCCTGATTTCTTTAATTTCTGTACATAATATTTTACCCTGCTTACCGACCATCCCAGTGTCTGCGCTAAAAGAGCATTTGTCATATCTGGATATTCCTTTATCATATCCAGCAGTCTTTGTTCCTCTTCTGTCAATAAGGATTGGTCTGATTGGTTTGATCGGTTTATCCGTCCAGAATCCTGACCAAAGTCATATGAATACTCTTCATCCAGCGGAACAACTATTCGGAACACATCGCCCTCTGCTGATTTACATTCTCTTTCATGGTCTTCATCTAATTGTAATTTTCTCAAAAATTCGCTTTTCAAATGAATAACTTCCACACATTTTTTATCGAATATCACTTACTAATATGCTTCATTTGTTTTGCTTCGCAACAGTTCTTACAAATAATTATAGCATCTAAGTAATTCAGGCTCAATTATTGTTTATTCATTTCTTCAATATCCTAAAAAGGTTACTGTTCAAGGGTATGTATAGCCCATTGTAAAAAGTGACGAAATTTATTTTTTTGTTTTG
>UMLO01039010.1_pt1 | contig 13404 bp, 10 predicted proteins | sample 1966551 | NCBI WGS metagenome assembly UMLO01 (sample SAMEA4836201, study PRJEB28245) | human gut metagenome | biome: gut microbiome; material: fecal sample | place: Denmark | collected 2008
ATGGCTGCGAGTACATGACAGGCGGCCGTGTGGTAGTTCTTGGAAAAACAGGAAAGAACTTTGCAGCAGGTATGAGCGGCGGTATCGCTTATGTCCTTGATGTGGATAACGTTCTTTACAAGAACCTCAATAAAGCAATGATCTCCATTGAAAAAGTGGATAATAAATATGATAAAAAAGAGCTTCGTGATCTTATCGAGGCTCATGTGGAAGCAACAGGCTCTGAGATCGGTAAGAAGGTGCTGGCTGATTTTGATTCCTATCTGCCTCACTTCAAAAAACTCATTCCGGATGAGTACAAGAGAATGATCACATTAAGTGCAAAGCTGGAAGAAAAAGGTCTGACCAGCCAGCAGGCACAGATGGAAGCGTTCTATGAGAGCATCGGCGTGAAACATTAAGGAGGATGAGGAAATGGGAAAGCCAACTGGATTTTTAGATTATGAAAGAGAAACGGCAAAGGTTCTGCCGCCAAAGGAACGTATTCAGAATTTCAACGAATTTCGTATTCCATTAAATAAAGAAAAACAGAAACTTCAGGGAGCACGCTGCATGGCCTGCGGCGTCCCCTTCTGCCAGTCAGGTATGATGATCGGCGGAATGGCTTCCGGCTGCCCGCTGCACAACCTGGTTCCTGAGACAAATGATCTTGTGTACACAGGAAACTGGAAGCAGGCATTCCTTCGTTTAAACAAGACACACAGCTTTCCGGAGTTTACATCCAGAGTGTGTCCAGCACTTTGCGAAGCTGCATGTACCTGTAACCTGAACGGAGATCCGGTCAGCACAAAGGAGAATGAGAAAGCGATCATTGAGACAGCCTATGCAGAAGGATGGGTAAAACCGCAGATCCCGCCTGTCCGCACAGGAAAGACGATCGCAGTCATCGGAAGTGGTCCTTCCGGACTGGCAGCAGCACAGCAGCTGAACCGCCGTGGCCACAGCGTAACCGTATTTGAGAGAAACGACCGTATCGGAGGACTTCTCCGCTACGGCATTCCGAACATGAAGCTGGAGAAAAAGGTCATTGACCGCAGACTGAAGCTGATGGAAGAGGAAGGCGTGAAATTTGTTACCAATATCAATGTTGGTGTTGACATCACGGCAGAACAGCTTCTGAAGGATTATGACCGTGTCCTTCTCTGCTGTGGAGCTTCTCATCCGAGAGATATCAAGGTTCCGGGAAGAGATGCTAAGGGAATTTACTTTGCAGTGGATTTCCTGAAGCAGGTAACAAAAAGTCTTCTGGATACAGATTTTGCAAAATTCCCATATGAGCTTGCAAAGGGCAAAAATGTTCTGGTCATCGGCGGTGGTGATACCGGTAATGACTGTGTGGGAACATCCATCCGTCTGGGGGCGAAATCTGTAACACAGCTTGAGATGATGCCGCAGCCTCCTGCAGCAAGAACTCCTTCCAATCCATGGCCGGAGTGGCCGAAGGTCCTGAAAACCGATTACGGCCAGGAAGAGGCTATTGCAGTATTCGGCCATGATCCTCGGATCTATCAGACAACCGTTACCGAGTTTATCAAGGACAAAAAAGGAAATGTCTGCAAGGCCAAGATCGTAAAACTGAAAAGCGTAAAGGATGAAAAGACCGGAAGATTCAATATGGTACCGGTTGAGGGCAGTGAGGAAGTGATCCCTGCAGATGTGGTCCTTATTGCAGCCGGCTTCCTTGGCAGCGAGAAATATGTGACAGATGCCTTCCGTGTAGCGCTTACACCAAGAACTAATGTGGAAACAAAACCGGAGCAGTATGCAACAAGCGTAGATCGTGTGTTCACAGCAGGTGATATGCATCGTGGACAGTCCCTTGTCGTATGGGCGATCCATGAGGGACGTGAGGCTGCGAAAGCAGTGGATGAATCACTGATGAGCTATTCATATTTACAGTAAAATAACAGATACCAGGGGCAAAAGGTCAAAAAAACTGTTCGTGTTTCCGCGATAAAGCTTTTGAACTTTTGCCCCTTTTAAAAAATGGTTGACAAAGAATTGACCGATTGCTATAATTACGTCCATGAACAAGGGTGTTCTTCAGGAGCGGAAGCTCTCTGAAGTGCACCCTTTTTCTGATTTTGAGGGTAATTATTTTGTGTGATGAGGAAATAAAGGAGAGAATACTATGGGGAATTATACCAGAGAAGAGATTCTTGCAATGGCAGAGGAGGAAGACGTAGAGTTCATCCGCCTCCAGTTTACAGATATGTTTGGAACTCTGAAAAATATTGCGATCACAGCAAGAGAGCTTCCAAGAGCCCTGGATAACCAGTGCGTTGTATATGGCTCTCATATTGCGGGCATTGTGGGAGAGAAGGAGCCGGATCTGATCCTGTATCCGGACTATGATACCTTTTCAATTCTCCCATGGCGTCCTCAGCAGGGAAAGGTCGCAAGACTGATCTGTGATATGCGCCGTGCAGATGGGTCTGAGCATGAGATGAGCTCCAGATATATTCTGAAAAAAACAGCGCAGGCAGCAGAGGAGGCAGGGTATACCTGTTATGTTGACCCGGAATGCGAGTTTTTCCTGTTTCATATTGATGATAACGGAATGCCTACAACGGTTTCTCACGAAAAGGCCGGATATCTGGATGTAAGTCCGGTGGACTTAGGCGAAAATGCAAGACGTGACATGGTACTGACTCTTGAGGATATGGGATTTGAGGTGGAATCCTCTCATCATGAGACAGCACCCGCACAGCATGAGATTGCCCTTCATTACGGGGAAGCGCGTGAGATGGCAGACGAAGTTATAACCTTTAAGATGGCGGTAAGAACTGTAGCCAAACGTCATGGACTTCATGCGACATTTATGCCGAAGCCAAGACGGGAAGTAAACGGTTCAGCCATGCATATCCATTTTTCGCTGTTTAAAAATGGAAAAAATATTTTCGTGGATCCGGAGGATCCGACCAGATTAAGTGAAGAGGCATACTATTTTATCGGAGGTCTTCTGGCTCACAGCCGTGAGATGACTCTGATCACCAATCCGCTTGTAAATTCTTATAAGCGTCTTGTACCTGGATTTGATGCGCCTACAGAGCTGACCTGGACGAGAAATAACCAGAATTCACTGGTAAGGATCCCGAGAGTCAATGGTGCTGATACCAGGATCGAGCTTCGAAGCCCGGATGCTGCATCCAACCCATACCTTGTTTTTGCGGTATGCCTGGCAGCGGGCCTGGATGGAATCCAGAAGAAGATCTATCCTACAAAAGCTTCTAACCGTTCTCTTTCCGAGTCGGATCAGAAGGAACAGGGTATCGAGAATTTACCGGAGAACCTGCGGGAAGCGATCACACTGTTTGAGGACAGCAGCTGGATGAAGGAAATCCTTGGAGAAGCTTTCTGCAAACAGTATGCGCAGGCAAAGAGAAAAGAGTGGCTGCGTTATTCCCAGGAGATTTCCGACTGGGAGATCGAGGAGTATCTGTATCGGATCTGATGAACGAGGCATAATGGGACGAAAGAGAGTGGCGGCTTATGAACACGAGTATCGTGATTGCATTACCGAAAATAGAAGATGCAAAAAAGATCCGCACAGTCCTTAACCGATATGGATTCACGGTGGCGGCAGTATGCAATTCAGGTGCCAATGCCCTTGCCAGTATCTCGGAGCTTGATGGCGGCGTTCTGCTTTGCGGTTATCATCTTCAGGATATGTACTACCGTGATCTTCTGGACTATATGCCGGATTATTTTGAAATGCTGCTTATGGCTTCCCGGGGAGTGATCAGTGAGGCGCCAACATCCATTTTATGCGTGGGAATGCCTCTGAAAGTCGGAGATCTGGTAAATACGGTAAGCATGATGCTTTCCCAGATCGAAAGGCGTTGGAAAAAAGATAAGAAAAAGCCGAAGCAGCGTTCATGGAAAGAACAGAATTATATTTCAAATGCAAAGATGCTTCTAATGGAAAGAAATCACCTGAGCGAGGATGACGCATACCGCTATATCCAGAAATGCAGTATGGATTCCGGGACCAATATGGTGGAGACAGCCCAGATGGTTCTGATGCTTTTATATGATTCTATGTAAAAAACAACAAAAAACAGCAGAGCGGACAGGAATGATCTGTTCTGAATGACTGATATCACACCGGATCGGGAAAAATTCCGCAGGGGATTTCCTGATTCGGTGAAACTACTTTGAATTGGAGGATGAGGGAATGGAATTTATGGATGGAATCTGTAAGACTAGAGAATGTGCCTGGGATGTGCTTCTTTCCGAGAGCATGAAAGACCAGGAAGCAATAGTGGAAGGTGCAATACACAGCATCCGTAATATGGGTGACGTGGCATTTGTGATACTTCGAAAAAAAGAAGGGCTTTTTCAGACCGTATATGAAAACGACAAGACAAATGTTTCCATTCATGATCTGAAGGAGGCAATGTGTGTGCGCCTCACAGGAACTCTTCATGAGGAAGAAAGAGCGCCTCACGGAAGAGAACTCCGCATCAGCCATGTGGAGATCCTTTCCTCACCTGCAGAGCCTCTTCCGCTGGCCATCGACAAATGGAAGCTGAACACTTCCCTGGAGGCAAAGCTGAATTATCGTCCTATCGCCCTGCGTAATGTGCAGGAGCGTGCAAAATTCAAGATCCAGGAGGCTCTGGTGCGGGCATTTCGTGATTACCTCTATGAGAAGGGGTTCACCGAGATCCACACACCGAAGATCGGAGCCAGAGGTGCAGAGGGTGGTGCAAACCTGTTCAAGCTGAGCTATTTCCATAAACCGGCAGTTCTGGCACAGAGCCCGCAGTTTTATAAACAGATGATGGTAGGTGTTTTTGACCGTGTATTTGAGACCGGTCCTGTATTCCGTGCAGAGAAGCATAACACAAAACGTCATCTGAATGAATATACAAGCCTTGATTTTGAGATGGGCTATATCAACGGATTTGAGGATATCATGGAGATGGAAACCGGATTTCTCCAGTATGCGGTAGAACTTCTTAAGAAAGACTACGCTCATGAGCTTTCCATTCTGAAGGTGGAGCTTCCGAAGGTGGACAAGATCCCGGCAGTACGTTTTGACAAGGCCAAAGAGCTGGTAGCTGAAAAATATAAACGTAAGATCCGCAACCCATATGATCTGGAGCCGGAGGAAGAAGCGCTGATCGGAAGATATTTCAAAGAAGAATATGATGCTGATTTTGTTTTTGTCACACATTATCCGTCTAAGAAGCGTCCGTTCTACGCAATGGATGATCCGTCAGATGAGAAATTTACATTAAGCTTTGACCTTCTGTTCAAGGGACTTGAGGTAACTACAGGCGGACAGCGTATCCATGATTATCAGATGCTGAAGGATAAGATCGCAGCCCGTGGTATGGATGAAGAGGGTATGGAGCAGTACCTGGATACCTTCAAGCATGGAATGCCGCCTCATGGAGGACTTGGAATCGGACTGGAACGTCTTACCATGCAGATCCTCGGAGAAGAAAACGTTCGTGAGACCTGTCTGTTCCCACGTGATATGAACAGACTTGAGCCGTAATAAGGAGAAAAAAGATGGCAAAGATAATCGATGATGAAACAATGGAAAATGTCTGCATCCTTGCAAAGCTTTCTCTGACAGAGGATGAGAAGGAAAAAGCAAAAGAGGATATGCAGAAGATGCTGGACTATGTAGACAAGCTGGATGAGCTTGACACCTCTTCCGTAGAGCCTATGTCCCATATTTTTGAGGACGAAAACGTATTCCGTGAAGATGTTGTGACAAACGGAGACAACCATGAGGCGATGCTTGCCAATGCACCGAAGCAGAAAGAAAACCAGTATCAGGTTCCGAAAACAATTGGATAAGACAGGAGACAGGACATGGATTTGGGAAAATTAACCGCATTACAGCTTGCGGAAAAGATCAAGCAGCATCAGATAAGCGTCCTGGACGGTGTGAAATACGTATTTGATCAGATCGAAGCAAAAGAGGACAAGGTCCACGCTTATCTTGATACTTACAAAAAAGAAGCCTATGCAAGAGCAAAAGAGGTACAGAAGGGCATTGAGGATGGAACCTATACAGGACCTCTTGCCGGTGTACCTATTGCAATTAAGGATAATATCTGCATTAAGGGAAAAACAACTACCTGTGCATCAAAGATCCTTGAGAATTTTGTGCCGCAGTACAATGCCGAGGTTATTGACCGTCTGGAACAGGCGGGTCTTGTGATCATCGGAAAGACAAACATGGATGAGTTCGCCATGGGAAGTACCACAGAGACATCCGCTTACGGCGTCACCAGAAACCCGTGGGATCTGGAGCATGTTCCGGGCGGATCTTCCGGCGGCTCCTGTGCGGCAGTGGCAGCAGGGGAAACTTACCTGGCACTGGGTTCTGATACCGGCGGTTCCATCCGTCAGCCAAGCTCCTACTGCGGTGTTACCGGAATCAAACCGACCTACGGAACAGTATCCCGTTACGGACTGGTTGCCTATGCATCCTCTCTGGATCAGATCGGACCGGTAGGAAAGGATGTTGCAGACTGTGCGGCACTTCTTGAGATCATTGCCGGACACGATGCCAAGGACAGCACCTCCATGAAGAGAGAGAATCTTGATTTCTCCGCTTCTATGACGGATAAGATCGTGGGAATGAAATTCGGCGTGCCGAAGGAATATCTCTCAGAGGGACTGAACCCGGAGGTAAAAGAGGCTTTTATGAATACGCTGAAGAGCCTTACTGAGATGGGCGCAGTGGTAGAATTTTTCTCCATGAAGACAACAGAATATATGATCCCTGCCTACTACATCATTGCCAGCGCAGAGGCCAGCTCCAATCTGGAGCGCTTTGACGGTGTGAAGTACGGCTTCCGTGCAAAAGAGTACGAGGGACTTCATGATATGTACAAGAAGACAAGGACTGAAGGTTTCGGCGAGGAAGTAAAACGCCGTATCATGCTTGGCTCCTTTGTGTTAAGCTCCGGTTACTACGATGCTTATTATCTGAAAGCACTTCGCACAAAAGCCCTTATCAAAAAGGAATTTGATCAGGCCTTTTCCAAATATGACGTTCTTCTTGCCCCGGCATCACCCTTTACGGCGCCGAAGCTGGGAGAGAGTCTGAAAGATCCTCTTGCCATGTATCTTGGCGATATTTATACGGTAGCAGTAAACCTGTGCGGACTTCCCGGAATCACAGTTCCATGCGGAAAAGACGCAGCAGGACTTCCGATCGGGATCCAGATGATCGGTGACTGCTTCAAAGAAAACAACCTGTTCCGCGCAGCACACGCCTATGAGAAAAAACGCGGTGATTTCGGAACAGCAATGGAAGGGGGAGAAAAGGTATGAAACAGTATGAGACAGTCATAGGACTTGAGGTGCATGTGGAGCTTGCCACAAAAACAAAGATCTTCTGCGGATGCTCCACAGAATTCGGAGGCGCACCAAATACACATACCTGCCCGGTCTGCACCGGTATGCCGGGCTCTCTTCCGGTCCTCAACAAAAAAGTGGTAGAGTTTGCCATCAAGGCAGGTCTTGCGGCAAACTGTCATATCCATCAGTACTGTAAGTTTGACCGTAAGAACTATTTTTACCCGGATAACCCCCAGAACTATCAGATCTCTCAGCTGTATCTGCCGATCTGCTATGACGGAGCTGTTGAGATCGAGACTTCCGCAGGCAAAAAGACTGTACGTATCCATGAGATGCATATGGAGGAGGATGCCGGTAAGCTGATCCATGACGAGTGGGAAGACTGCTCCCTGGTTGACTACAACCGAAGCGGGGTACCGCTGATCGAGATCGTATCCGAGCCGGATATGAGAAGCTCCGAGGAGGTTATCGCTTATCTGGAAAAGCTCCGCTGCACCATGCAGTATCTTGGAGTTTCTGACTGTAAGCTCCAGGAGGGCTCCATGCGTGCCGATGTCAATCTTTCCGTCCGTGAGGTGGGAAGTGAGACCTTCGGAACAAGAACAGAGATGAAGAACCTGAACTCCTTCAAGGCCATTGCGAGAGCGATCGAAGGAGAGAGAGAACGTCAGATCGAGCTTCTGGAGGAAGGCAGAGCCGTTGTACAGGAGACAAGAAGATGGGACGATAACAAAGAGTCTTCTCATGCTATGCGTTCCAAGGAGGATGCAAAGGATTACCGTTACTTCCCGGACCCGGATCTTCCGCCGATCCACATTTCCGATGCATGGATCGAAGAGCTGCGTACTTCCATTCCGGAGCTTCGTGAAGCCAAGATGGAGCGTTATCAGAAGGAGTATGAGCTTCCGGCTTATGATGCAGGGATCCTGACCGAATCCAGACATCTGGCAGGACTTTTTGAGGAGACAGCAGTTCTTCTCGGAAACCCGAAAAAGGTGGCAAACTGGTTTATGGTGGAGGTTCTCCGCCTGACAAAGGACAAGGGCCTTGATCCGGAAAGGGTAAGCTTTACCCCGAAGCATCTGGCAGACCTTCTTTCCATGGTGGAGAAAAAAGAGGTCAGCGCACAGAATGCCAAGAAAGTATTTGAAAAAGTGTTTGACGAGGATATTGATCCGGTTGTATATATAGAAGAGAATGGTCTTAAGATCGTAGAAGATACAGGACTTCTCACCGAAACTGTGAAAAAGATCGTAGATGCAAACCCTGGACCGCTGGCAGAACTTCTGGGCGGCAAGGATAAGGTTATGGGATTTTTTGTAGGACAGCTGATGAGAGAACTGAAAGGCAAGGCAAATCCTGACAGCGTCAGAAAAGCACTGGCAGAGGAAATTGAGAGAAGGAGATAAAATACTATGGTTACAGTAAATCAGAATTATTTAAAACTTCCGGGAAGCTATCTGTTTTCCAATATCGCAAAGAAGGTAAGCGCATATAAGGAGGCCAATCCGGAATTTAAGGATTCTGTGATCAGTCTTGGAATCGGTGATGTGACACAGCCCCTTGCACCGGCGATCATCGATGCCCTTCATAAATCCGTAGACGAGATGGCACACGCAGAAACCTTCCACGGATATGCTCCGGATCTCGGATATGAATTCTTAAGAAGTGCCATTGCAAAAAATGATTATCAGTCCAGAGGCTGCGACATCAGCGCAGACGAGATCTTTGTTTCCGATGGAGCAAAAAGTGATTCCGGAAACATCCAGGAGATCTTCGGACTGGATAACAAGGTTGCAGTTTGCGACCCGGTTTATCCTGTATATGTAGATACTAACGTTATGGCTGGACGTACTGGCCTTTATAACAAAGAGCGTGAGAACTTTGACGGTGTGATCTACATGCCCTGCAAAGAGGAGAATGGTTTCCTTCCGGAGATCCCGGCAGATGAGGTACCGGATCTGATCTATCTCTGCTTCCCGAACAATCCCACCGGTGGTGCGATCACAAAGGCAGCTCTTCAGGAGTGGGTCGACTACGCCAACAAAAACGGCTGCGTGATCATCTATGATGCAGCATATGAGGCATATATTTCCGAGGAGGATGTCCCGCACAGCATTTATGAGTGCGAGGGTGCGAGAACCTGTGCCATCGAGCTTCGAAGCTTTTCCAAAAATGCTGGCTTTACAGGCGTTCGTCTTGGCTTTACCGTTGTTCCGAAGGAACTGGTGCGTGATGGCGTAGAGCTTCACAGTCTCTGGGCAAGACGCCACGGAACCAAGTTTAACGGTGCTCCGTACATTGTACAGAGAGCAGGCGAGGCTGTTTACTCTCCGGAGGGAAAAGCACAGCTGAAGGAGCAGATCGCTTATTACATGCGTAATGCAAAGACGATCCTGGAGGGACTTTCCGCAGCAGGATTTTCCGTGTCCGGTGGAAAAAATGCTCCATACATCTGGCTGAAAACACCGGATCAGATGACCTCCTGGGAGTTCTTTGATTATCTCCTTGAGAAAGCACACATCGTAGGAACACCAGGTTCAGGCTTTGGTGCACACGGCGAGGGATATTTCCGTCTGACAGCATTCGGAAGCTATGAGAATACTCTTGAGGCAATTGAGAGAATTAAAAATCTGTAATATGAGTATAAATTGCGGAGCAGGTCTTTGGAAAAGAGCTGCTTCGTTTTTTAACCGGATCAAAGAAGTATCCTGCTTCAATTGCGAATAGAAGCTCCCGGCAGGGTTGCGAAAAGCAATCAGCAGTGGGAAAAATTTGCCTGTAAGTTAATTTGTGAAAATAATAATAAGGATTGCGAAAATTTATCATATCATTTATAATTGTACAGGAAGTAAGGCACAGGCCGCAGAAAGTCTGTGTTCATAAAATTTCACAAATTTACGCAATCACGAAAGGGGATTTTATCATGGGTATCAGAAGAGTAGAAAATATGTGCGGCGGTAAAGGCCATGTGATCATCAAAGACATTCTTGAGGGAGACGAGCTGAAAGGGAAATGCGGACTTTACGCACAGGTTACCATCGAAAAAGGATGTTCTCTGGGATACCATGAGCATCATGGCGAGACAGAAACCTACTATATCTTAAGCGGTGAAGGCGAGTACGACGATAATGGCGTGAAACGTCCGGTAAAGGCCGGCGACATCACCATCACACCAGATGGAAAAGGACACGGTCTTACCAATACAGGTGACACAGATCTTGTGTTTATGGCACTGATCATTTTTGACTGATCCATATAGAAGAAAACAGAAGTGAGACAGAAGGGCGGCCTTTTTGAAGAGGCTGCTCTTTTTACGACTGAGGCGTAACCTGTGTCGGAGTATAAATTCTGGGATGAAAGATTCTCTGTCTCAGATTGTTATTAAACGAAATGTATTAATTGTATAAACAAAAAATATTTTTGGATTTTTTTAGAAAAAAACTGTTGACATACAAAAAGCACTTTGATATACTATCACTTGTCGCGAGGGAGAAGATAAAGAATCCCGAAGAAATGCGATATGCGGAAGTGTCGGAACTGGCAGACGAGCAAGACTAAGGATCTTGTGAGCATTGCGCTCGTGTGGGTTCAAGTCCCATCTTCCGCATTTTTTATTTGAGAAACCTGCATCTGGAAACGGATGCAGTTTTTTTGCTACCTAAAAATATCTGTAAAAAAGGAATCCGGATAGAATATATCATGTTTATATGATATGATAGAAGAAAATGGAAGGAGCATAGTCATATGAGAAGAAAAAGTGCAGGAAAAAAGATCATGGTCGTACTTGTAGCGGCAAGTCTGGCACTGACTCCGGCGGAGCTGACAGTGGCGGCAGAAATGGAACCAGAGGGTGCGGAAGCAACATTTTTGGCAGAAGAAAGTGGAGATGCTGCATCCTCAGATCAAGAAGATACTGCAGAGACGGAAGCAGAGATTGCAGATGGATCAGCTGCTACAGAGGAACAGGAAACCACAGATACAGACAAGCCAGATACCGGGAATAACGTACAGGAGAATGCGGAAACAGGCGTAATGGAGCCTGGTGAAGAAGCGCCAGAGGGTACTGCAGAAGAGGAAGATCCGGAGACTCCGGAAGCGGCAATGGATGCAGCCGAAGCGTTGGAGGAATGCGAACAGGAAGAAGAAAACGCAGCTTTTGATGATGGAACGAAGGATGCAGTGCAGGCATCTGCAGAATACTCTGATGGAAAATTTACGTGGGTACTGGACGGGAATGGAACACTGACCATTACGGGAAATAACATGGAGTTGACAAAAAATGAGATATCTGAAAGTGCTTTGGAGAAGGCAGGCATCGATTTTTCTAGAGTAAATAAGCTTGTAATCGGGAATGGGATCACAGGCTTTGATAGATGGGGCATGTGGAATCTGAAAAAATATATTAAGGAACTGGAAATCCATGGAAATGCAGGCATGAATATGCCGGAGCAATGCTTTTACGATGTGCCAAATATAGAGAGTGTGGTGATATCCGGTGCAGTGGATGTGCCGAGAGATATGTTTGGAAAATGTACCGGGCTGAAAAAGGTTACATTAAAAAATGGAGTGAGGTCTATTGGAGAGGATGCCTTTCGAGATTGCAGCAGTCTGGAGGGTGTGATATTTGAGAATACAGTATTGGAAAAAATCAGTGACGGAGCATTTTGGGGCTGCAGTGCGCTGAGTTCTATTGTGTTACCGGATTCCGTAACAGAAATAGAAAGGAATGCATTTTTCGAGACCGGACTCAGAAATATCCAGCTTCCGGAAAAACTGACGCTGATAGGAGGAGGGGCATTTTGTAACTGCAAAAATCTGAAGCAGGTACAGCTTCCGCCTCAATTAAAAGAGCTGGGTGAGGGTGCATTTTTTAACTGCGAAAATCTGACACAGATCCAGCTTCCGGCTCAGTTAAATAAATTAGGGACAGATGCATTCAGAAATTGTACATCATTGGATAAGATTGACATACCTGCCGGTCTGACGCAGATCGGGCCTGATACATTTTGCAATACCGGGCTGACCAGTGTGACCTTACATGAGGGACTGACGAAGATCGAAGATGGGGCGTTTCATGATTGCCTTAAGCTGAAAAAGATCCGTATTCCGAAATCAGTTACAGATATTGGTGGACTGGCATTAGGAATACGTTATAACAGGGGAAATGGTGCAGAGGAAGTTATTCCCGGTGGTTTTACAGTAGAAGGTTATACAGGCTCGGCAGCGGAACGATATGTAAAGAGAATGCATCAATGTGAAAATTTATATCATGTATTTTTTAAAGATGTGAAATTTGTTTCCATTGGTGGACAGACTGCAGCGGTTACCAATATCAGCAAAACAAAGATATCCGCACTTAAGACCGGGGCCTTTACCGGAAAGCCGCTGACCCAGGCACTCACCATAACCTACGGCGGTAAGAAGCTTGTAAACGGAAGGGATTACACCCTTACCTGGAAGAATAATAAAAACATCGGAACTGCATCCGTTACGATCAAAGGAAAAGGAAAATATAACGGTTCTGTTACAAAAAAATTCCGGATCACGGTTCAGAAAAACGCAGTCTATTCAGTCAGCAGGCTGAAATATAAGATATCCAATGCAGACACATCCGGCAAGGGAACCGTAGTCTTTACCGGAGCTACGGATAAGGCAGCAAGAAAGACACTTACGATCCCGACGACAGTAAAGATTGGTGGAAAGAGCTTTCGTGTAACAGCCATTGGCACCTCTGCAATGTCCGGAGCGAAGAAGCTGACAACAGTGAAAATCGGAGCGAATATAATGACAGTAGGTGCGAAAGCCTTCTGCGGCTGCAGTAAACTCTCCAATGTAACGATCTTCAGCACAAAGCTTACGACAGCGAAGACCGGAGCCAATGCATTTAAGGGGATCCGTTCCAACTGCAGATTTAAAGTACCGGCTTCCAGGGTAAGTGCATACAAAAAACTCCTCCGTGCAAAGGGTGCCGGACCAAAGATAATCGTGACAAAATAACAGAAAAACCGAAAAAATAGAAAACTTTTGAAAAAAGGTGTTGACATACAAGATCCACTTTGCTATACTATC
>UMLO01051714.1_pt1 | contig 13337 bp, 10 predicted proteins | sample 1966551 | NCBI WGS metagenome assembly UMLO01 (sample SAMEA4836201, study PRJEB28245) | human gut metagenome | biome: gut microbiome; material: fecal sample | place: Denmark | collected 2008
TGAAAAGAACGAAAAACTTGGCAAGAAGCTTTTTATTACGGGGAAAGGCAGATGCAATATTACAAATGCCTGCCCGGCAGACGAATTTCTTACCCATGTGGTAACAAATCCAAGATTTTTATACAGTACATTTTCGCAGTTTAATAATGAGGATATGATGGACTATTTAGAAGAAATCGGTCTTCCGATAAAGACAGAGAGAGGACAGAGAGTATTTCCACAGTCCGACCGGTCTTCGGATGTAATTGATGCATTAAAGAAACAGTGTAAAAAAGGCGGGGTACAGATTTACTATCACACAGAAGTAAAAGAACTGCTTTTTGATGAAGAAAAAGAAAACTGTGTTGGTGTACTCTTGTCTGACGGAAAGAAAATGATGGGAGATTCTGTTATCCTTGCCTGCGGCGGCTTTTCCTACGCTTCTACCGGTTCCAATGGATCGGGATATACACTTGCAAAGCAAGCAGGACATAAGATTAAGTCTATAGAACCATCTTTAGTTCCATTTGAGATGAAAGAAATGTGGTGCAAAGATTTGATGGGACTTACTTTAAAGAATATAGGGGTGCGTATCAAAGCAAAGAAAAAGACAGTTTATGAAGGATTTGGAGAATTTCTCTTTACGCATTTTGGAGTGAGTGGTCCGCTTGTTCTTACAGCAAGTACCTGTCTTGGCAAATATCAGAAAGAGTTAGAGGCAGGTGAATTAAAACTGATTCTTGATTTAAAAGCCTCTCTTACCCCGGAACAGTTAGATAAACGGTTTTTAAGAGAATTTGACACTTATCGTAATAAAAATATTTCTAATGTGATGGAACGTCTTCTTCCAAAGAAAATGATTCCTGTTTTCTTAGAAGAAGCACAGATTCCGGAAGATAAAAAGATAAGAGACATCAGCAAAAAAGAAAGAAGGCATATGATTGAGCTGATGAAGAATTTCGAGATGCATATCACAGGAGTCCGTGGCTTTAATGAGGCAATCGTCACGAGAGGCGGAGTAAATGTAAAAGAAATTAATCCGTCTACAATGGAGTCTAAAAAAGTAAAACATTTATTTTTTGCCGGAGAAATGATGGATTTAGATGCTGTCACAGGCGGCTATAACCTGCAGATTGCATGGACAACAGGCTACGTAGCAGGCAAAAATGCGTAAAGAAAACGTAAAATTTAAAAAATTATAAAAAAATAGTTTTTTTTTTCGGAAAAATATGTTACACTAATCAAGTGTAGGTAAAAGTGAAATCACTGTATACGCAGTCAGGTTTCAAAAGAATGGGAGGAAATGTCCATGTACAGTATAGCAATTGATGGGCCAGCAGGAGCTGGAAAGAGCACGATTGCAAAGGCAATCGCAGAAGATATAGGTTTTATATATGTAGATACCGGAGCAATGTACCGGGCAATCGCTTTATATTTTTTGCGTAAAGGTATTGATGGACATGACAGGAAGCTCGTTGCGGCAGAATGTCCTAACATTCATGTAACTTTAGAATATGACGAGGAAGGGAAACAGCAGGTTATCTTAAATGGTGAGAATGTTACCGGATATATCCGTAAGGAAGAAGTCGGTAAGATGGCATCAGTGACATCCGCTGTTCCGGAAGTAAGAGCTGCACTGCTTGATCTGCAGCGCGATATGGCGAAGACTTCGGATATCCTCATGGATGGAAGAGACATTGGAACGAATGTCCTGCCAGATGCATCTCTTAAGATTTATCTGACGGCCTCTGCTGATGTAAGAGCGAAGAGACGTTATGACGAATTGAAAGAGAAAGGTGCAGACTGTGATATCGAGCAGATTAAGACCGATATTATAGCAAGAGATAAGCAGGATATGGAGAGAGAGATCGCTCCATTATGCCAGGCAGAAGATGCCATACTGGTAGATTCTTCTGATATGTCAATTCCCCAGGTGATTGATACGATTATCTCCGAATTTAAAAAAATAAAATAATATTGCCGGAGTAAATGATGAAAATTAACATAGCAAAATCTGCTGGCTTTTGTTTTGGAGTAAAGAGAGCTGTAGATACCGTGTATAAAGAATCTTCTAAGAAGAATGTTTATACATTCGGGCCGATCATTCACAATGATGAAGTTGTCGCAGATCTGGAAAGACAAGGGGTTCATGTCATCAATGACAGTGAAGATTTCAAGTCTCTTTCAGAGGGAACGATTATTATTCGTTCTCACGGCGTGTCAAAAGCAATTTATGATGAGATCCTTAATGCGGGTCTTGATTTAGTGGATGCGACCTGCCCTTTTGTGAGAAAGATTCATAAAATCGTCGAGCGGGAGAGTGGGGATGGCAGAGTAATCATTATTATAGGCAATAACCATCATCCTGAAGTAGAAGGGATTATGGGTTGGTGCCATACGCATCCGATTGTAATTGAGAATCGAGAGCAGGCAGAAGGAATTGAGTTAGATGCTGATACGAAGATATCTATCGTGTCCCAGACGACATTTAACTACAATAAGTTTCAAGATTTAGTTGAAATTATCTCAGAAAAGGGTTATGATATAAATGTTTTTAACACGATTTGTAATGCGACTGAGGAGCGTCAGACGGAAGCCAGGGAACTGGCGAAGAAGTCCGATGCGATGATAGTAATCGGTGGCAGACACAGTTCGAATACTCAAAAACTTTTTGAGATAAGTAAAAAAGAATGTAGTAATACTTTTTATATACAAACAAAAAATGATTTGAATATGGAGGATTTTTCTAATATCGGGATGCTCGGTATTACTGCAGGGGCTTCAACCCCAAATAATATTATCAAGGAGGTTCATGAAAGCATGGCAGAAATGAGTTTTGACCAGATGCTGGAAGAAAGTTTTAAGACAATCAGAAATGGAGAGGTAGTTCAGGGTACTATTATCGATGTAAAAGAGGATGAAATCATCTTAAATATTGGATATAAAGCCGACGGTATCATTTCAAGAAACGAATATTCCAACGACCAGAATTTAGACTTAACAACAGTTGCTAAAGTTGGTGACGAGATGGAAGCTAAAGTTCTTAAAGTGAATGATGGCGAAGGACAGGTTCTCTTAACATATAAGAGACTTAAAGCAGAAAAAGGTAATAAGAGATTAGAGGAAGCATTTAACAACCACGAAGTATTAAAAGCTCCTGTAGCTAAAGTTCTTGATGGTGGTTTAAGTGTTGTAGTGGAAGAAACAAGAGTATTCATCCCTGCAAGCCTTGTATCCGATACTTACGAGAAGAACTTAAAGAAATATGACGGACAGGAAATCGAGTTCGTTATTACAGAGTTCAACCCTCGCAAGAGAAGAATCATCGGTGACCGTAAGCAGCTTTTAGTAGCAGAGAAGAAAGCAAAACAGGAAGCACTGTTTGCAAAAATCGAAGCTGGTATGACTGTAGAAGGAACTGTAAAGAACGTAACAGATTTCGGTGCATTCATCGATTTAGGTGGAGCAGACGGACTTCTTCACATCTCTGAAATGAGCTGGGGACGTGTTGAGAATCCTAAGAAAGTTTTCACAGTAGGTGAAAAATTAAACGTTCTTATCAAAGATATCCAGGGAGAAAAGATTGCATTATCCTTAAAATTCCCTGAAACAAACCCATGGCTTCACGCTGACGAAAAATACGCAGTAGGTAACGAAGTAACTGGTAAAGTTGCTCGTATGACAGACTTCGGTGCATTCGTTGAATTAGAGCCAGGCGTAGATGCATTACTTCATGTTTCTCAGATTGCTAAAGAGCACATCGAGAAACCATCTGATGTATTAAAAGTAGGTCAGGAAGTTACAGCTAAAGTTGTAGATTTCAAGAAAGATGATCGTAAGATCAGCTTAAGCATCAAAGCTTTAGATAACGAATAATATTTAGCGGAATTTGGCTAGGTAGACGAAAATAAAAAAGACTTATAATAGCACCTGTGACTTTAGTCGCGGCGTGTTGAATGTTCGCTTAAGGGCTCGCATCCAACACTTGCTCCGAGGTCACATCTGCTATTATAAGTCTTTTTCATTTTCTGACTTTGGCGCAAATTCCGCTGTGGAGGATTTGAGGATTCTCCAGAAGAGGATGGGAGTGGGTGGAAAATTTTCTTCGTTATAGTTAATGTTTCACTGGCATTTTATATAATTTTGCTATAAATAAAACTTCTTATAAGTATAATATATATTATGTGAAAATTTATATAGAAAGCATTTTTAAGTCCACATTTAAAAAAGCAGGAATTAGATTTCTGCAATTCTCACTTTAATTTATCAAAAAACAGAAAAAAGCCCCTATTAATCCTCCCAGATGTGACCTCGGAGCAAGTGTTGGATGCGAGCCTTTTAGCGAACATTCAACACGTAGCGACTAAAGTCACATCTGGGAGGATTAATAGGGGCTTTTTTCGTCTGTTTTTTAGCAAATCAAAAAGACATAGTTGGAAATCAATCCTGCCAGCACCCCGAGGAGTGCCCCGGCGCATACATCAGTTACGAAATGTACCCCGCCAATTACTCTGACAATCGCAAGAAAGACACCAGCAATAAAAAGAAAGATTCCAACAGGTTTCCAAAAGCAAAACCATAATGTAGCGATTAAAAAGATAGAAAACACATGGCGGCTTGGAAAAGACTGGCCCTTTTTATCTTTTTTAATTAGGGATTGAATTGGAAGTTTTTCATATGGACGCTTTTTATTCACTACTTTTCTAAAAATGGTTACTGCCAGGAAACAGAGTGCTGGGATAGCGATAAAACTAATAAGCATAGCAATGTTCTTTTTTGTTAAAAGACATAGTAATAATAATGGATAAAGGAGAAAACCACAGGCAGTCAATAATCGATTTGCCGTGAGTAATAATGAAAAAGCAGTGGAGTGTCTGATGAAAAAATTATTGATTTTTGTATACTGTTCTAAATTCATAAATAAACCTCATTATCAAAAAGATAGATTAAGTATAGCATAAAAAGCGAGTCAAGGGAATTATTATAGTGTTTTTGTTGTTTAAAGGAAAATCTCTTTAACACATTAAACTTTTTATTTACGAAATTAAAAAAAGATGGTATTATAAGATTATATTTCGTAAAGGAAGGAACATCTTATGGGAAAAAATATTCCAAAAGAACGTAAAGAAGGCATGTATAAGGCTATTCTGGAGTTAAAAAGTTTAGAAGAATGTTTTGATTTTTTTGAAGACATTTGTGCAATGACTGAACTTCGGTCTATGGAGCAGCGCTTTGAAGTTGCAAGTATGTTGAAGAAGGAAAAAGTTTATACGGAGATTATGAGTGAGACAAACGCAAGTTCTGCTACAATTAGTCGTGTAAATCGTATGCTTAATTATGGAACAGGCTGTCTTGGAGAGGTAATTGACAGACTGAACCAAAAAGAGGGAAGCGAAGAGGCTAAAGAATCTTAGTTTTTTAAATGTGTTACAACGTCAGATATACTTAGATGCGACTGTACAGGACGGTCGTATCTTTCTATAAAAAGGAACAATAAACAATAGAAAGGATATTTTACCATGAAACAATTAATGTTAGGTAATAAGGCATTGGCAAGAGGCTTATATGAAGCTGGCTGTAGTGTCGTGTCCAGCTATCCGGGAACTCCTAGTACAGAAGTTACAGAGGAAGCTGCAAAATATGATGAGATTTACTGTGAATGGGCACCGAATGAAAAGGTTGCGATGGAAGTTGCATTTGGTGCATCTCTTGCTGGAAAGAGAAGTTTTTGCGGAATGAAGCACGTTGGGCTTAACGTAGCTGCTGACCCATTATTTACCTGCTCTTATACAGGTGTGAATGGCGGTATGGTTATCTGTGTTGCAGATGACCCAGGAATGCATTCTTCTCAGAATGAACAGGATTCCAGACATCATGCGATTGCATCCAAGATTCCAATGTTAGAGCCATCAGATTCCACAGAAGCCTATGAGTTTGCAAAGAAGGCATTTGAACTTTCTGAAGAATTTGACACACCAGTTATCATTAAGATGTGTACCCGTGTAGCTCATTCACAGAGTATTGTAGAGCCGGGCGAGCGTGTTGTACCAGAGACAATTCCATACGAGAAGAATATTGCAAAGTATGTTATGATGCCAGGAAATGCGATTCGCCGTCATCCAGTTGTGGAAGAGAGAACAAGAAAGCTTATCGAGTATGGAAATCACTGTGATTTTAACCGTGTGGAGATGGGAGATACAAAGCTTGGTATTATCACATCTTCTACCTGCTATCAATATGCAAAAGAAGTATTTGGAGATAAGGCAAGTATCTTAAAGATTGGTCTTGTAAATCCTCTGCCAGACCAGTTAATTCTCGATTTTGCTGCAAAAGTAGAAAAGCTTGCAATCATTGAAGAGTTAGATCCTATTTTAGAAAATCATTGTAAAGAACTTGGACTTACTGTTACAGGAAAAGATGCTCTTCCAATGGAAGGTGAATTTTCACAGAATTTAATCGCAGAAAAATTAGGTATAGAAGTTCCAGCACATAAAGAACTTGGAGAAGCTCTTCCGGGAAGACCTCCGGTTATGTGTGCAGGCTGTCCGCACAGAGGATTATTCTTTACATTATCTAAAAATAAATGTACTGTTCTCGGCGATATCGGATGTTATACACTTGGAGCAGTTGCACCACTTAGTGCAATGGAAATGACGCTTTGTATGGGTGCTTCCATCAGTTCTATTCATGGATTTAACAAGGCACTTGGCAAAGAAAGCGAAGGAAAGACTGTAGCCGTTATCGGAGATTCTACTTTCATGCATTCTGGAATGACCGGACTTGCCAATATCGCTTACAATCAGAGTAATTCTACGGTAATCATTCTTGATAACTCTATCACTGGAATGACTGGACATCAGCAGAATCCAACAACTGGTTACAATATTAAAGGTGACCCGGCAGGAAAGATTGACTTAGAAAGTCTTTGCCGTTCTATGGGATTCAATCGTGTTCGTGTGGTAGATCCATATGACCTTGCAGCTTGTGATACAGTTATTAAAGAGGAATTAGCAGCAGAAGAACCATCTGTAATCATCAGCCGCCGTCCTTGCGCCCTCTTAAAATATGTAAAACATAACCCACCATTAAAAGTGGAAAAAGAGAACTGCGTAGGATGTAAATCATGTATGCGTCTTGGATGTCCTGCCATCAGTGTAAAGGACAAAAAGGCAGTCATTGATACGACATTATGTGTAGGCTGCGGTGTATGCCAGCAGTTATGTAAATTTGACGCATTACAGGCATAGGAGGACAGGCGAAATGACAAAGAATATTATGATTGTCGGTGTAGGAGGACAGGGTTCCCTTCTTGCCAGCAAGTTATTAGGACATTTGCTTTTATCAGAAGGCTATGACGTAAAGGTTTCTGAAGTTCACGGAATGAGCCAGAGAGGTGGAAGCGTTGTTACATATGTAAGATTTGGAGAGAAAGTATATTCTCCAATTATTGATAAGGGAGAGGCAGATTTCATTGTTTCTTTTGAAAAGTTAGAAGCTGCCCGTTATGTAGAATATTTAAGACCAGACGGAAGAATCGTAGTAAATACACAGGAAATTGACCCGATGCCGGTTATTATCGGTGCGGCACAGTACCCTGAAAATCTTATCGAAAAGATGGAAGCTTTAGGAATTAAAGTAGATGCGATGGATTGTCTGTCCTTAGCAGAAGAAGCAGGTTCATCAAAAGCAGTAAATATTGTTTTAATGGGCAGACTGTCTAAATACTTTGATATTCCGGTAGAAAAGTGGCAGAAAGCAATCGAGGAATGTGTTCCGGCAAAGTTTGTTGAACTCAATCACAAGGCATTTGCACTTGGAAGAGGCGAAGAATAGAAGAGAAAGAGATCATTATAAATTAAGTGACAACAGGAGAAAGAGAAGAATGGGAAATTATTATCAACCAGAGATTGAAACGATGCCGGTAGAGAAACTGCAGGCTTTACAGAGCGAAAGGCTTGTAGAGCAGGTAAAGTATGTATATGATCATGTAGAATTTTATCGTAATAAAATGAAAGAAGCAGGAGTAGAACCAGAAGATATAAAAGGAATCGAAGATCTTCATAAACTTCCTTTCGTTACTAAAGATGATTTGAGAGATCAGTATCCATACGGTTTTCTTGGGGTACCATTATCTGAATGTGTGAGAATGCAGTCTACAAGTGGTACAACAGGCCGCCGTGTTGTTGCCTTTTACACACAAGAAGATATTGATGTGTGGGAAGACTGCTGTGCCCGTGCTATCATGGCAGCAGGCGGAACAAAAGATGATGTATGCCATGTAGCCTACGGTTATGGACTCTTTACTGGTGGAGCAGGTCTGCATGGAGGCTCTCATCGAGTAGGCTGTATGACACTTCCAATGTCTTCAGGTAATACAGAAAGACAAATTCAGTTTATGGAAGATTTAGGATCTACCATTCTTTGCTGCACTCCTTCTTATGCTGCAAGCCTTGGAGAATCAATTAATGAAGGCGGACATAGAGAGAATATCAAGTTAAAGGCAGGTATTTTTGGAGCAGAGCCATGGACAGAGGAAATGCGTCATAATATCGAAGAATCTCTTGGTATCAAAGCCTATGATATTTATGGACTGACCGAGATTTCCGGTCCGGGCGTATCCTTTGAATGTGAAGAGCAGAAAGGAATGCATATACAGGAAGATCACTTCATTCCTGAGATTATTAATCCAGATACAGGAGAAGTTCTTCCAGAAGGAGAAATTGGAGAGTTAGTATTTACCTGTATTACAAAAAAAGCATATCCATTACTCCGTTACCGCACAAGAGATTTATGTTATCTGACGAGAAAGAAATGTTCCTGTGGACGTACCCATATCCGTATGCATAAACCAATGGGCAGAAGCGATGATATGATGGTAGTAAAAGGTGTTAACGTATGGCCATCTCAGATTGAAGCTGTTTTATTAAAACAGGGTTATCAGGCTAACTATCAGATTTTAGTAGATCGTATTGGCAATAATGATACAATTGAAGTTCAGGTAGAGATGACACCGGAAATGAAACAGGAAGATGTCGCTATCGCAGCTAGAGAAAAGAAAATCGTACATGGTTTGAAGAACATGCTTGGAATCAAGGTAGATGTCAGCATTTTAGAACCAAAAACTATTACAAGAAGCGAAGGAAAAGCTGTTCGAGTAGTCGATAAGAGAAATCTCTATAATAAATAATCTTAGAAAGAAAAATAAAAAGTATCCTATAGTAGCTGTGATATTAGCTGCTATAGGATATTTTTTATTTTCTATAATTCTACAATTGGTATGATCATATTTTCAAAAGCATTTCTCATTTTAGGATGCCGGATGAGAAAATGAATTGCAGGGGATCTGTTTTTAGATACAAGAACCCATTTTTTTTCGTGAATCCTGATCTGAATATTTCGAAAAGCAGATTGTTGATTTTGCTTTATACAATAGTTTTGATGTGTTTTTTCATAATTTAGAGTGCTTTCTAAATGCTGCTTATACATTTCCCAGGTATAATAGATGTTTTCTTCATAAAAAATATCGGATAATGGAAGCGCAATCGGAAATCTACTAAATTCTTCTTTGGATAAAATAGGGAATTCTTCCGTAATCATATCATGGGAAAGAATCTGCTGAATCTGAGCAGACTTTTTATCAATATATGTTTTGATTTTTTGAGCATCTTCTTTATTGATCTGATTCTGATTTAAAATATCTTCAAGTAGGGAGGAATTCAAAGTTTGAAGCGGTAAAGCAGATAAAATGTGATATCGTTTTCCGCTGGTCTTTGCATCTGCCTGTAAAAAAGCATGATAGGGCATCATGGAGTTTTCCCGAAATATTTCCATGAGAGGAGAAGCCTTTTTTAAAAGCAGCTCAGCCATTTCTTTGTAATAAGATATTTCAGTTTTATGTTTTGTGAGATAATAACGTCCTTGTGTGTGATGCCCATAAATTGCTTCACCCTGAAGTGCGGCAGCTCCGGAAACTTTTAATAAATGCATGAAAGTTTGTCCGGTATTTTCTTTTAAATAATAAGGGGAAATCTGACCTGTCATATACATAGGAATCCAGCTTTCAAGCCCAAGCATCATTTCGGCAAACGGCCGGTCAATCTGGTGAATCTGATGCAAATGTAATCCTTTTTTTAGCATACAGGCCATTCCGAACATCCACTTTTTGGGAAAATCAGAATCTTTCGCCATCTCTTCAATAGGCATATCACTATACATAATAACATCTTCCTGTGATTTGGAAAGAACCGTTGCTTTTAAAAAATCGAGTTCACTATTCATCATTTCTTTTAATCCAAAATAATTTTTAGAACCGGGAAACTGAAAAGGTGCCGTTGGGACTTTTAATTCATTAAAATGAATAACACGAATATAGTCATCTAAATTGAATTCATCCAATTTTTGCAGAAAATGGGATAAAGATTGCTGCTCTTTGTCTGTATTCGTATGCTTTGTTTGAAGCCAGTGTTTTAAAAGAGATAAATACGTTTTTTCCTCTCGCAATTCTTCCAAAGAACAATCAAATAAATTCGCTAATATAGAAAGATCTGTTTTTTTCGTATATCTTTTTGTTACAAAAAGAGCAGTATTAACAAGAAAGAGTTCTGGATCAGCAGGCTGCCGTTCGCCGCTTTTTATGCGGGAAATATAAGAGGCATCATAATTTAAAAATCTGGCGAACTCTGAAGTATTTATTGACAGCATAGTAAATAAAGTATTCAAATTTGCCTGCAAAATAGAAAAATTAGCCGATATATCCGGTAAAAAACGCAGAAAATCAGAATGTACCGTTATGTCATTAATAGAAGAAAGATTTCTTTTTTGGGCAAGTTTAACGATACCGTAAATCAGTTGCTTTAAATTGTCACTTTCTACATCAGGTATTCGTTCTCCGGAACGATAGCGGCTGATCGTTGCGGCAGAAAGTCCGGAACTATCAGCAAGCTCCTTGGAGGAACAATCCAGTTCTTCCATATATTTTATTAAAATATCTTTAAAATCGGTCATCTTACCTTCTCCTAAATTAAAAGTTTAAATGAATCGAAGATTATGTACCAGGCTTTATGTGGTAGATTTTGTAATCTTGAAAGATTTCATTTAATTTTATTATATCGTAAAAGCAGCAGACAAAAAACCCATAAAGTATGATTTCCGTTTTGGCAATGACTAACTGGAAAGAATCAGAAAATATAGAGTGGAATTTTGTATAATGTAATTATCAAAAAACAAAGTATCAATGGATAAAGGAGGAACAGCGATGAAACGATGGAAAAAGATAATGGCACTTTGTTTTGCGTTTTTAATGTCATTTGTGATGCTGGGAAGTTCGGTCGAAGCGGCAAATGGACCAAATGAGCAGGATTGGAGTAGTGCATATATAGTGATTGATGATGGAAGTGCAAATCCTAAACAGCTTTATAACGCCAATAAATCAGTGACTATCAGCCAGTTAGAAACATCAGCTATGATAAAAAAACAAATACTCTTACTTTAAACGGATATCAGGAAACTGAAAAGAAAATTGTGGCAAATGAAATGGGGGATGATTTTAAAGTAAAGGTAGTGGGGAATAATCAGATACAGGGAATTGCTGTATGGGGTTACTCTTATGGCGGAAGCCTTACATTAGAAGGAAATGGGTCCTTAGAGATTAATAAAAACAGAGTACAGGGGGAACCGATTTCTTTAATGGCAGAAGAGGCAAACGCACAGTTTAAAGTAAAACAAGGGGTTACTTTAAAAGTGTATCGTGATAATAAATTTCCTTCTTCTATAGTTGTTTCTTATTCTGCCGCAGCAAAAGATGGCATTGTATTTGAAGGAAATGATACATTAAACCAAAAAGTACAGAAAACATCACAAAAAGAAGCAAAACGGATGACTGCGGCAGTCTATGAGCTGGCAGACTTTATTCCATGTACGCCAAAAGGCGATTCTGTAACAGGGATATATGGGGCTTTACGACAAGCAGGAAGCAGTGACGATGAACCATACTATAATATTTATAAAATACAGGAAGTTTTCCCTGAAATTTGGCTTGCTTCTATGCAGGATGAAAATGGAAATTATTTCTGGTCGAGCAATTTTACTATAAACACAAACGCACAGAAAATAAAAGCGTATACAACATCTGTAACATCATACAGCTTGATGATGCTAAATAAAAAGACATCTTCAGGTACAGTGTCGGATTATGTAGCATACTTTGATTATGATCAGCAAAAAAATGAAGAAGTATGTTCTATTTATAAAATTAAAAAGAAAGCTAATAAAAATTATGCAATTCCAGTAGAAGGAAAACAAACCCAGCCAATGTCCATTCTGGATAAGTATGAGATAGTACCTACCGGAAGAATGTTTTACAATTATAACTTCAGTGGAGATATTTTGTATTCAGGCAGTGACCAGAACACAAAACCGAATATAGACACAAATGGTAATAGAAGGTTAGTATCTTCTATTCGTCTCTCCGGTATTTCCAAAAAAATTGCCGCAGGCAAAAAGCTTACTTTAAAAGCGACAGTTTTACCAAATAACGCATCCAATAAAAAGCTAATCTGGAAGTCCAGCAACTCAAAAGTTGCAACGGTAACCCAAAGTGGTATAGTCACCCTGAAAAAGAAAACAGGTGGTAAAAAAGTAACGATTACAGCAACAGCAAAAGATGGCAGTAAAAAATATGCTTCTTGGAAGATTACATCTATGAAAGGCATTGTAAAGAAAGTTAAGATTACAGGAAATAAGCCAGTAAAAGCAGGAAAGAAACTAAAACTAAAAGCCAAAATAACTGCCACAAAAAAAGCAAATACAAAACTTCTCTGGACATCAGCAAATACAAAATATGCCACAGTAAATGCCAAAGGAATCGTAACAACGAAAAAATCAGCCAAAGGGAAAACTGTAAAAATTATAGCAATGGCAACTGATGGAAGCGGGAAAAAACATACTGTAAAAATCAAAATAAAATAAATTGTACTATTTAATTCATTGGATACACTACAGACGAAGCCATTGCCCCCAATAAGGCATATTTGTGATTTTAATCGCGACGGTTTGAATGTTCGCTTATGCGCTCGCATCCAAACCTTGCTCCGAGACCACAAATATGCCTTATTGGGGGCAATGGCTTCTGTGCTGTGGCTGGAGAAGGTGAATTAAACAGGGGGAGGGGATTTGGGGACAGAAGCTGATGTCTTCTGCTTACTCAAAAATGACTGGGAATAGAGGGGATAATCTGACTTGACTATATTATATTGGAGCAAGAAGGAAGCTTCAATTCTCCTTTTCAACCTTTATAACTTCAATTTAAATACCAAGCATCTATTCACAATAATTTCAGAGCAAGCAGAAAACTTCTGCCC